>Ga0209051_1000344_pt1 | contig 69935 bp, 74 predicted proteins | sample AraplaCvi_mMS_r2_2_FD_184286 | JGI IMG/M metagenome (GOLD analysis project Ga0209051, IMG submission 184286) | Arabidopsis root microbial communities from North Carolina, USA - plate scrape MF_Cvi_mMS_r2 (SPAdes) (version 2) | ecosystem: Host-associated > Plants > Roots > Endosphere | place...
TCTGGTAGATCGGGCCTTCGTCGTAGTCGAGGCCGAGCCAGTGCATCGACGCGAGGATCTGGTCGGTCGAGTCCTGCGTGGAGCGGGCCACGTCGGTGTCCTCGATGCGCAGCACGAACTCGCCGCCGTGGTGGCGCGCATAGGCCCACGAATAGAGTGCGGTGCGCGCCGTGCCCAGGTGCAGGAAGCCGGTGGGAGACGGTGCGATGCGGGTGCGAACTTTGCCGGTCATGAAATGAAAAATCAGGAAGTCAGGGTGCTCAGGCCGCGCGAAAGGTCGGCCGTGATGTCGTCGATGTATTCGAGGCCGACCGCGAGGCGGATCAACCCCTGGCTGATGCCGGCAGCCTGGCGCTGCACTTCGGTGAGGCGGCCGTGCGAGGTCGTGCCGGGGTGCGTGATGATGGTCTTGGTGTCGCCCAGGTTGGTGGCGATGCTCACGACGCGCGTGCTGTTGATCACGTGGAAGGCGTTGGCGCGCGCGGCGTCGGGCGTGTCGCCGACCACGTCGAACGACACCACCGCCCCGCCCTGCCCCGACTGCTGGCGCATCGCGAGTTCGTGCTGTCCATGCGAGGCAAGACCGGGGTAGTACACGCGCGCAATGCCGGGCTGCTGCTCGAGCCACTGCGCCACGGCCAGCGCATTCGCGCATTGCGCCTTCATGCGAATGCCGAGCGTTTCCATGCCCTTGAGCACGACCCACGCATTGAATGGCGACAGCGCCATGCCGGCGGTGCGCACCACGGGGCCGAAGACATCGACGATGAGCTTCGACGGACCGCAGATCGCGCCAGCCATCACACGGCCCTGGCCGTCGAGGTACTTGGTGCCCGAATGGATGATGAGGTCGGCGCCCAGCTCGGCCGGCCGCTGCAGGATCGGCGTGCAGAAGCAGTTGTCGACCGCGAGCAGCGCGCCCACGCCGTGGGCCAGGTCGGCCAGTGCCTGGATGTCGCAGACTTCCGTCAGCGGGTTGGTCGGCGTTTCTGCGAAGAGCAGCTTGGTGTTGGGCTTGAGCGCGGCGCGCCATTCGGCCACGTCGGTCTGCGAGACAAAGGTGGTCTCGACGCCGAACTTGGCGAACTCCTTGCCAAACAGGTTCAGCGTGGAGCCGAACACCGAGCGCGAGCAGATCACGTGGTCGCCGGCCTTGAGCAGGCCCATGCACATCATGAGGATCGCGCCCATGCCGGTCGAGGCGCCGATGGCGGCCTCGGTGCCTTCGAGCGCGGCCAGGCGCTGCTCGAAGCTGGCGACCGTCGGGTTCGAGGTGCGCGAGTAGGTGAAGCCGGCCTCGGTGCCGGCAAAACGGCGCGCCGAGGTTTCGGCGTCGGGCTGCACGAAGCCGCTCGTGAGGAACAGGGCCTCCGAGTGCTCGCCGTGCTGGCTGGGCGCCAGGCCGGTGCGCAGCGCGAGGGTGTCGCGGTGCAGGCCGGGCGGCAAGGTGCGTTCGTCTTGGCTCACGTCGGCCCTCTCTTCTTTCTCTTACTCGCTGGGGTTCGGCAGGGCGAGGCGCGAAGCGTCTTCTTCGTTTTCCTCGATGCGCGGACGGTTGCCGTTCATGCGCGAGATGGCGGCGGTGTCGATGTCGCCGGTCACGTACACGCCGTCGAAGCACGAGGCGTCGAAACCGGCGAGCTTCGGGTTGAGCGAGCCGATGGCGCGCTTCATGGCGTCGACGTCCTGGTAAATCAGCGCGTCGCAGCCGATGAGCTCGCGGATTTCCTCGACGGTGCGGTCGTGCGCCACGAGTTCGTCCTTGGTCGGCATGTCGATGCCGTAGACGTTGGGGTAACGCACCGGCGGCGCGGCGCTGGCCAGGTAGACCTTGCGAGCGCCGGCGTCGCGCGCCATCTGCACGATCTCGCGGCTGGTGGTGCCGCGCACGATGGAGTCGTCGACCAGCAGCACGTTGCGGCCCTTGAACTCGCTGCCGATCACGTTGAGCTTCTGGCGCACCGACTTCTTGCGAACACCCTGCCCCGGCATGATGAAGGTGCGGCCCACGTAGCGGTTCTTCACGAACCCTTCGCGGTACGGAATGCCCAGGAGGTGCGCGAGCTGCGTGGCGCTCGGGCGGCTCGATTCGGGAATCGGGATGATCACGTCGATCTGGTTCGGCGGCACGGTCGAGACCACGCGCTTAGCCAGCGTTTCGCCCAGGTTCAGGCGTGCCTGATACACCGAGATGCCGTCGAGCACCGAGTCGGGACGCGCGAGGTACACGAACTCGAAGATGCACGGGTTGAGCGACGCGCCTTCGGCGCACTGCATCGAGTGCACGTTGCCTTCGAGGTCGATGAACACGGCCTCGCCCGGTTCGATGTTGCGTTCGAACACGTGGCCCGAGCCTTCGAGCGCGACCGATTCGCTGGCCACCATGACGGTGCCGTCGGCGCTGCGGCCCATGCACAGCGGGCGGATGCCGTAGGGGTCGCGGAAGGCGAGCAGGCCGTGGCCGGCGATCAGCGAGACCACGGCATACGAGCCGCGCAGGCGCTTGTAGACGTTCTTGACGGCGGCAAACACCTCGGCCGGGTGCAGCGGCACGCCGCGCGAAGAGCGCTCGACTTCGTGGGCCAGCACGTTGAGCAGCACTTCGGAGTCGCTCTCGGTGTTGGTGTGGCGGTGGTCGGTGGAGAACAGCTCCGCGCGCAGGGCGTGCGCGTTGGTCAGGTTGCCGTTGTGCACCAGCACGATGCCGAAGGGCGCGTTCACGTAGAAGGGCTGCGCCTCTTCCTCGCTGTAGGCGTTGCCGGCGGTCGGGTAGCGCACCTGGCCCAGGCCCACGTTGCCCGGCAGCGCGCGCATGTTGCGGGTGCGGAACACGTCGCGCACCATGCCCTTGGCCTTGTGCATGAAGAACTTGCGTTCCAGCAAGGTCACGATGCCGGCCGCGTCCTGGCCGCGGTGCTGCAGCAGCAGCAGCGCGTCATAGAGCAGCTGGTTGACGGGTGCGTTGCTGACAACGCCGACGATTCCACACATGAACGATTCCTCTCAGGGCAGGTAGCTTGCCAACTTTTCAGGCAGCGAGGGTTTGAGGCCCTGCAATGCCGCATCGAGAACAATGGCGCTGCGCGATTCGTGCCACCAGGCACTGTCGCTCAACGCCAGCAAATGAACAACGACCGCCAGCACGAGCAGGGCCACCGCCCCCCGTGCCGCGCCGAACGCTGCTCCCAAAATCCGGTCCACCGGCCGCAGGCCGACCGCGGCGATCAACTTGCGCGTGAGGGCTGCCGCCAGCCCCACGCCGAACGCCACCGCCACGAACACCAGCACGAAGGCCAGCGGGTAGCGCCAGGTGGCCTGCGGGTCGCCGAACGGCAGCCAGGCCGCCACGTCGGAGGCCACCCACTGGGCCACGATGAAGGCGGCCACCCATCCGATCAGCGAAATCACTTCAAACACCAAGCCGCGCACCAGCCCGAACAGCATCGACAGCACGATGAGCGCGATGGCGATCCAGTCGAGCAGGGCCACGGCAATGAACTACAGGCAGCGGGCGACGGCGGTGCTTACAACGTGAGGATGGCTGCGGCCAAAGACAAGCCCTTGACCCGGTCCGCGGCCTTCTCGGCCTCGGCACGCGAGGCGAACGGCCCGACACGCACACGCGTGCGCTCGCCGTCGGTCGTCTTGGCGACGTGTACGTAGGTCTTGAGGCCGGCGCGCTCGAGCTTCTGGCGCACTTCGCGCGCCTTGTCGGCATCGGCGAAGGCGCCGACCTGCACGACGAAGCGGCCGTTGTCGTCGGCGGCCGGCTTGGGTGCGGCGGCGGGCGGCTTGCCTTCGAGCAGCGCGCGGGCGCGGGCGCCGTCGTCGGCGTTCGCGGCGGGCTTGGCGGGTTCCGGCTTCGGCTTGGGCTCGGGCTTCGGTTCGGGCTTTTTCGGCTCCGGTTTGGGTTCGGGCTTCGGCTCGGGTTTGGGTTCCGGCTTGGGTTCGGGCTTCTTCGGCTCCACGGCGGGCTTGGGCGCCGCCGGGGTGGCGGGCACGGTCGTGCCGGGCTCGATCACAGTGCCGTCGGCGGTCTCGGTGATCATGCCGCCGGCCGACGAGGCTGCCGCCACGCGGGAGCTGCCGTCGGACGACGTCGAAGGCGCGCTGCTCGTCGCGGGTGCCGGCGTGGCGGGCACGGGCAGCGGCTTGGCCTTGTTGCGGTCGGGAATCTCGATCGGGATATCGACCGGCACGGGGCGCGGCTGGGTGTCGAACAGCAGCGGGAAGCCGATCACGCCGACCAGCACCAGCACCGCCGCACCGAGCAGCCGATGGCGCGCACGCCGGCGCATGGATTCGACACTTTCCGCCGGCACCGCCGCGGGGGCGCTGCGTCCTTCGTTGCCTTGTGGGCCGCGCGCGCGGAACTTGAAAAACGCCATGAAGTTCGATCCCTGGAGGAGTGCAGCGAGGTGGTGCCCGATGGTGCCGGATGGGTGTGGACAGCCCGACGATCAGCCGCCTGGCAGCAGGTGTTTGGCTTGCAGCCGGGGGGTGCCGTTTTCGAGGACGCCACCCACGGTGAAGAACGATCCGAAGACCACGATTCTATCAGTGGCACCTGCCTGCTCGATGGCCGCGCGCAGGGCGTCCATCGGGCTCGCGTGCACGCTGCCCGAGGCGTCTTTGCGCGTGTTCTGGGCCTGCCACGCGGCCAGCAGATCGGCGGCCTTGGCGGCGCGCGGCGTGGGCAGTTCGGTGAAGTACCAGCGGTCGATCAGCGGCCCGATGCGCGCCAGGATGGGCGCGAGGTCCTTGTCGGCCATGACGCCGAACACGCCGTGCGTGGTGGGCGAAAAACCCATGGCGTCGAGATTCTCGGCCAGCGCCGCGACGGCGTGGGCGTTGTGCGCCACGTCGAGCACCAGCGTGGGCTCGCCCGGCACGATCTGGAAGCGGCCCGGCAGCTCGACCATCGCGAGCCCGTTGCGCACCGCCTGCGCCGTGATCGGCAGCTGCGGGCGCAGCGCCTCGAGCGCCGCGAGCACGCCCGCCGCGTTGAGCAACTGGTTGGCGCCGCGCAGCGCCGGGTAGGCCAGCCCGCTGTAGCGCCGCCCCCGGCCCGACCAGCCCCATTGCTGCTTGTCGCCCGAGACGTTGAAGTCGTGCCCGAAGCGCCACAGGTCGGCGCCGATGGCGTTGGCGTGGTCGACGACGCTTTGCGGCGGCACCGGGTCGCTCACGATGGCGGGCTTGCCGGCGCGCAGGATGCCGGCCTTCTCGAAGCCGATGCTTTCGCGGTCGGGGCCGAGGTACTCCATGTGGTCCAGGTCGATGCTGGTGATGACCGCGCAGTCGGCGTCGATGATGTTCACCGCGTCGAGCCGGCCGCCCAGGCCGACCTCGAGGATCGCCACGTCGGGCTTCTCCTGGATCATGCAATGCAGGATGCCGAGCGTGGTGAACTCGAAGTAGGTCAGGGCCATGTCGCCGCGGGCCTTTTCCACCACCTCGAAGCTTGCTATCAGTTTGGAAGCATCGACCGCCTCGCCCTTGAGCCGCAGCCGCTCCTCGAAGCGCACCAGGTGCGGCGAGGTGAACACGGCCGTGCGGTAGCCCGCGTGCGTCAGGATCGATTCGAGCATGGCGCAGGTCGAGCCCTTGCCGTTGGTGCCCGCCACCGTGATGACGGGGCAGTCGAAACGCAGGCCCAGACGCTGCGCCATTTCTTTGGCGCGATCGAGCCCGAGTTCGATCTTGTCGGGATGAAGGTGCTCGGCGCGCGCGAGCCAGTCGTTCAGGGTTTCCATGGAGGCCGGCATTGTCGCCGACCCGCCGCTCGCGGCATCATGGCGGCCATGACAACCCTATACGGCATTCCGAACTGAACGTGGCTGCGGTGTTCCCGCGTGTTCCCGCGTTTCCGTGAAGTGGCGATTTTCGAGGGAAGCAGGCCTCCAATTGGCCCCAACGACTTCTCTCTGATTCCCGGCTGTTCCCGAGAGGTTCTAGCTGGATTCCTAGCCATGACCACATTCACGTTCACAAAGTCAAAAATCCTCAGCGCCATTCCGGGCGAGTACGCCGACACCGAGCGGTCCTACCTACGCCTGTACGTAACAGACAAGGGCAAGCGCACCCTCGGCGTTTACAAATGGAGCCCCCAACTTCACCGGCCCGTCCGCATTTCGCTGGGCGAGTACATGGGGGAGGACGCGGCGGTGCTCCGGGACCGGGCACTTGACGCCTTTCGGGCTCATGAAGCAAAGGCCAAAAACCGCAAAGCAGGCACTCCCGAACCGGAGAAGCCACTCACACTGCGCCACTACCTGACGGCATACACGGTGGCGCTCAGAGCTGACCCGGCAACTGGCGCACCCCGGTGGGCCGAAACGATCCTCACCCGTATATATGGGGACTGGCTAGACCTGCCGTTGGCGTCGATCACGCAGGCGATGTTGGACGACCGCAACACACGTACAGCCGTTGCGAACGGACCTGCGGCGGCGGGCAAGGCGGCGAAAGCGTTCAAAGCCGTTTTTTCCTATGCGCGGAAGAAGCGCGGCTATCAGGGTCGTGACATCACCCTCGGCCTCAAGGTTCAGGAGTCCCCGCAGCGCACACGAGTGCTCGACGATGACGAGCGCGCCCGGGTCGTTGCCGCTCTCGACCACCCCACCCTCATGCCCTACGTGAGGCCATTCATCAGGCTACTCATGCTGACCGGGGTCCGCTGGGGCAACCTCGCGTCGGCCCGCTGGGAGGACATGGACCTCGGCACAGGTGAGTGGATCATTCCATGGCGCAAGAGCAAGAACCGACGAGAAATCCGGGTGCGGTTGCGGCCCGACGCCGTTCAAGTGCTCAAAGGATGGCGCAGCTACCAAGAGTTAGACGGCACCACGGAGGAGTGGGTGTTCCCCTCCCCCAAGAATTCCAGCAGCGGCCATATCGAGGAACCATCATTTGCATGGAACCGTGTGCAGAGCCTGGCCGGCCTGAAGAAGCATGCGACCCTGCACGACCTACGGCGCACATTCGGCTCCACGCTGCTACAGGCGGACGTGCCAATGGCGGTGGTGCGGGACGCGCTCGGGCACAAGTCCATCGCCGTCACGGAGAAACACTACGCCTTCTTGAGCAAGAGAGCCATCGATTCGCACATCGACCGCGTGACGCTGTGAGCGCACCCACCCCAAAGGACACAAAGTGAAACCCTTCCTCATCGCCTGCGGCATGTCGCTGGCCTTCGCAGCAGCGCCCGCCTCCGCATTCGACTACAAGCTAACGTTCGATCAGACGTGTAGCTACAACTCGACCAAGCGAACGTTTCCCTGCGAGAAATCCGATCAGCCTGTCACTGAACTCAAGGAAGTCCGGGGAAAGTGGTTTGGCGTGAACCCCGGCGGCACAAAAGGCATGGAGCTTGAAGTGGTGAAAGACGATCAATACATCATGGTTCTTCGGAACCCGGTGTATTTCAGCGGGATCAGCCTGATCCATCTCATGAAGAAAACAGGACGTTTCTATTGGTCCGAAACTGCGTATTCCGACATCCTGAAGGATGACGACTCTACGGTCAGAGTCGGAACTTTCAAGCTCGGATTCGGCCGCTAGGAGTACAGCGCCGTTTTCAATCCGCGGCCATCAATCTCACCCCGCAGGTACTTGATCTTGATGTTGAGCGCCGCATCAGGATCGAGCCCCACGTACAGCAGATGATGGATGAACGTGGGGCTCACGACATAGGCAAGGTCATCGTCGGCGAGTCCCTGAGCAACGATGGCGAGCATCAGCTCTTGGCACGCCTCAATGGGCGTATGCGGTAGCCCCGGCCGCAGGGGCGGAAGGGATGGACCAGGGGAGCCTTGCTGCACGGTCGCCTTCGGCAGCGCGAGCCCCGTAAACGCGCCGACCGGCCCGGACGGAACCCGACTACCCTCCCCGCCCTTCGGCGTCTCTGGCAAGGTTCTGTCAGCTTGCACGGCGCATGAACCGACGAGGCTACCCACGAAAGAACCTCTCGACCGTCTCCCGCCCCTTTGCCGGTGCATCTACAACATGCACGCTCACTCCGTGGGCCGCCAGATTCTCGTGAGCGCGCGCTTGAATTTCGGTCAGTTCTCCGCCGGTTCTGACGAACTTAATGAACATCACGCGTCCTTCAAATACAAACATCCACTCGGGAAAGCCCCGACCCAGCGGCGTGTGGCGCGCGTAGATGCCCAAGAATCGGGCGTAACGCACTACCGACTCGCTGATCTTTGCGGCGTACACAGGGCTCTAAGGAGAAACTCGCGCGCTACCGTCCGAAAGCGCCTCTGCATTTGTGCAGAACAGCGTTGTATCCACCACTCGGCTCCTAGTGTTTGATGGCCCGAGCGCTCTCTTCGCGCATCCGCTGCGCTTCCGAGATGATCGCCAAGCAGACCTGATCCTGATCAATGCCGGGCATCGACGCAGGGTGGATCGTCACCAGATCGCCGATATCGATGCCGACTGAGAGCATGTACTCAAGCATTTGAAGCAGCCCCCACGTCACGGCGGTGTCGACGTGCCCGAATCGCCCCCGCATGCTGGCCACCATTTGATTGCCCTGCGCGTCCACGGACCGGACATTCATTGAGTAGGCGTCAGGACCGACCTCCGGGTGGTCATACAGGTGACCAATGTAGACGTGGTTCTCAATGGCTAGGGTGCCGAGGTACGCGATGTGCTGAGCAGCGTTAGAAGCCACGGGGAGCCTCCCGGTCATGGACTGCAAGTCGAGCGGCCAATTCGGCGGCCATGGCATCGGCGGAGGCCCTCTCAGCCGCGCCCCCATCGTCCTTCGCAATGGACACGGGTACTTTGGGGCGGACCGTCGAACGTCTAGCGCCGATGAGGCGGTCAGCCTCGTCGGCCATCCATTGCTCGCGCTTCCTCAATTGCTCCTGAGATAACTTATGGGACGGCACCCCAGCGAAAGGCAACGAGCTGCTCGCGACTCGTTGCGTGGGTTGCGCCTCCTGAGTCGCGTCGCTCTGCGTCGCCAACGCACGGGCTACCTGCGGCACCAATTCTTGGAGCCGATTGCCGACCTCTGGCAACTGCGCGGCAAGCTGTTGAAGCGCAGTTCTTTGCCCAGCCGGTGGCAGCGACGCGATCTGACTGATGATCTTGTCCGGCACAACGCCACGCAGGCCATTTACGAACAGCGATATGCCGGGACCGGAGTACAGCGCGGCGGCGATCCCCGCCCCAGCCGCAGGTCCGCCCAACGATATCCCGCCCGCCGCAGCCGCGCCCAATAGCGCTCGCCCCGCCGTGCCGCTGTCCGGGACGGTGGACGGCAACACGTTCTGGCCGGAGAGGTTGAGCGCGCTGGGTCGTTGGTTGTATTGGCCGCTGGCGCGATTGAGTTGGCGCGGGGTGAACTGCCCCGATGCACTCTTGTCGGCTGCGCTGACGACAGGAAGCAAATTGCGATACGCGCTACGGGCCGCACCAAGCACCTTGACGGCTTCGGGCGTCACGCCCTCGACGGTGTCCCGCAGCGACGCCTGAAGCTGATACAGCGCCTCGCCCAGCGGATGGTCAGCCGGGTTCGTGGAGGCGCTGTTCTTCCGTGCGAGGAATCCGATCTCAGAGTCGATGCCCTTCGCCACATCGCCTGTGATCGTGCCGCCACGCTGCGTCGCCTCACTGATCGCAGGCGTAACTTTTTGGACAACGTATTTCAGGATCGCGCCTTTCTGCTCGTCCGTGATCAACGGGATGCCATCAATGGACGCCGTAGCCTTCACGAGTGCTGCCCTCACGTTCTTGGGCTGGATGAAGGTCTGGGGAAGCACGCGGTCATAGGCGTCCGACACCGCCTTGCTCGCCTGCTCGACGGCCTCCGCGCCGGAGCCTTTGACTGTGACGCCGAGCGGCTTGAGCGCTGCGTTGATTTCGGCGTTGCCATACTCGCCGATGGAACGGCCTCGGGCGTACTTGATGACGCTGCCCACGAGTGGGATTGACGTCGCACTGTCCTCAATACCGCGAATCGTGCTGCCGATGGGCCCGTCTCCAAACAGTTGCCCCGGCGTCGGTCGCACACCCGCATCGATGAGTGCTTGCGCCTCCTTGGAGACGAACGGGCGAGCCGCCCCGCCGAGCGCTCGGGTGAGCACGCGACCACCAGCAGCTCCCGCCCCGCCCGCGAGCGCCGCCGAACCACGCTCCTCCGGCTCTGCCGTCAACGCCGCGTATCCCGCGTTTGCGCCAACGTCACCAGCGACGCGGAGAGACTTGCCCGCGAGGCCGTTCATGGTCTTGGTCAGGATGCCTGCGGCGCGATTAGCAGCGCCGACCGGCGCAAGGGAGGCGGCCACGTCCGCGCCGACCTCACCGACCGTCCCAGCAGTGCCAAGCTCGTCCTTGTGTTGCTTGAAGTACGCGCCCTCAGCATCCATCTTCGACGGGTCAACGCCGCCCAGCATGCCGCCATCAACACTCGGCACCATGGGACGAACGACACGGCGCAGAGCCCCCTTTGCACCTTCCAGCACCTTTTCCGTGGTGCTCATGGCCTCATATTTGCTCGGCTCTTTGGGAGGGAACTGCTTGCGAAGAACGTCGGTGATCGCCTCGTCCTCCATTTCGTCGGGAAACGAGCCAGTGGACCCGTCCGGGAGCGCGATGAGCTTCGCCATGATTTACTCCAGCCGACCGGTGACCGGGTTGTAGACGCGAACCTTGGGAGCGGGCGCGGACTGCTGACCGGTAGCGGCCTTGACTGCATCAAGGATCGATGGCCCGGCAGGCGTTTGGGAGGGTGCTGGGCCGTTCGCGGCGCGACTCATGATCCGACGCACCTGCTTGAGCGCAGCAAGGCGCGTCTCGGTTGGCAACTCCTTGTTCGCGAGGTCACCGCCCTGCTTCTTGAGAAACGCCAAGTCCGCGTCCGACACCTGACCGGCCATGCGGGGAATGTTCGCCACGATGCCGTTCGCCACGGTTTCCAGAGCGGCGGCGGCTTTCGCGCCTTCCGTCGAAATGCCCGCAGCGCCGGCGATAGCATCGCGAAGCGCTCCGCCTTTGGAGCCCGTGGCCGTCTTCAGCAACGTTTCGGCCTCGTTCAGGTCTTCGAGCGCCTTGGCAGCATTGCTCTTGTTCTCTCCCTGCTTCGTGCGGTCCGCGGTGAGTGATGCCGTCTCCCGACCGATGGCGCCGAGCGGGAATTGCTCCCCCGTCAGCTTGTTCACCCGCACGGCATTGCCTTGGGCGTCCTGAACAATTTGGTAGTTACTGGCTTTGTCGCCTGCCCCGCCGCCCCCGTTGGCACGTACAGCTGCGGCAAGCGTGCGCCGAAGGTCGTTGGAGTCGCCTGCGAGGTCGCGCCGCAGTTGCTCGTTGGAGGCATCCCGCTCGCGCTTGTATTCCAGGTCTTCCTGCTGCCTACGCCGAGCCTCCGCAATGGTTTCGGCACGAGCGTCCTTCCTGTCGGCCCGGATGGCATTGCGCTCGGGCTCGTTGATGGTCAGGTCCTTGAGGTAGTCCGTCATCAGCGAACGCATTGCAGGAATCTGAGCACCCTGCTGGGCCCATGCGAGCTTGGTCGGTTGCGGGGCATCGTCCGGTGGCTTCGACGCCATGTGCCGAGCGACGGCCTGCATCTCATACTTGTCATACCCGGTCTGGTCGGCATCGAGGCCCTTTTTCTCCATTGCCTGAGTGAGTTGCTCAACCAACGGGGTCAGCATCTGCGCCTTGGACGGGGGCACGTAGTAGCCCGAGACCATCTGTCCCTGTGGGGCAGCTTTCTCCCGGGCGGCTTTGATCCGCTCTTTGAGGTCAGCTTCACGGTCACGAAGGCGATGCTGCTGCAAGATGAGCGAAGCATTGCCGAAGCTGGCGGGTAGTTGGTCGGCGTCGCCGTAGTAGTCCATTGAAGACATGATTTGCTCCTATTGCTCCTATTGCTCGTTGCCCGAGCCAACCACGTTCACAGCAGCCTCGATGTGATCCCGTAGCGTCTCCGGTGGCAGCGGGCGGTCAGCGTCTGTACCCATCTGCCGCTGGAGTCCCTTCGTCATCTGCTCGTCCTCCAGCCGCTGGTTGGCTTGGCGGAGATAAGCCAGCACCTCAGGATTGGCCGCACGATCAGGGCGATGCGTGTCACGGGGCGCGAATGGCATGGGGAGGTCAGCAGCCCAAGCAGGGTTTGCCTTGCGATCTTCGTCCGTGACGCTTGAGTTGTTGATCGCGTCGGGCCGGGCGCGCTCCCCGTTCTCGGCGCGCCGAAACTGGCGGATGTCCCGGACGATTTGCGCATGCGCCTCGGGGTTCGACTTCTTGAGGAGAGTCAGATGCGTAAGGATGCCGGGGTTGGAAAGCACGGCCATTTCGTCATCGGCCAAGTAGTTCGGGGTGGTGTGTTGGACGGGAGGCATTTCAACTCCTAGGGGTTACTGGCTTCCACGGCTGCGGACCCCTGCCGGTGTCGATGGTCGTGGCAGTGGATGCACTACCGATCTGAGGAAGCGTGGTGGCGTGATCGACAGGAAAAGTACGGCGCTCGGGCTCGGCAAGCTCGGCGGGCGTGACTTGGAGAGTGACGACTGACTCGGCGGGCCGGGGCGTAGAAGGCTCAGAGGGCGTCGCGGGCACGGGCTGACCATGGGCGTAGAGGGCCCGGGGGTATCGGCGCAAGAACAGCTCGGCCTCCCGGGTCTCCGCCAGAACACCGTAGTACTCAGCCAAAGCCAGCGAAAGCCCAATCAATCCCGACTCGGGGCTGTTTCGCTCATACGGACGCAGCATCTCGCCGAAGGTGAGAGGTACATGCTCGGGGTGGTAGGGGGACCAGATCGGGTACGGCGTTGGAGTTGCCGGAGGAAGTGGAGGCGCTAGCACCTGGGCGAGCGCGGCCTCGACGGTGGAGGCCGCGCTCAGGTATGGATGTGGCTTCAGCGGCGGGAGGTGAGCTTTGCGCAGATGGGGGTAGTGCACCGACATGGCGGCCGGGTCGGCGGCGAATGCATCAAGCAGAGCGCGCTCGGCTTCGACGGCATGGTGCTCGTAAATGCGCAGAGATTCGCGCAAACGATCTTCCCTAACGAGCTGCTCGCTGCCAATATCGGGGCACGTCCCGTTACATGCAGAATCAACGGATGACAAAGAATTCCGATTCATTTCGCAATCACCTGAGAATATTTAATTCTCGTTTAATTACGATAATCGGTAAATTAAAATCATTAATTGAGGGAACTAGGAATTACCCCTAGTTGAGATCAATGCCAAATTACGAGCAATATCAATCTCAAGTTGCAGCAGACGTTGCAAAAACAATTAAAGAAAAATCATGTCAGCCAATACTTTTCGTAGGCTCCGGGTTTTCCAAAAGGTATTGTGGCGCGCCCAATTGGGCCGCACTCTTGAGCGAACTAAAAGGATACTGCCCCGAGATAAAGCATGATGTCCCGTACTACGTGCAATCAAAAACAACCTTACCAGAGGTTGGCTCAATTTACGCCAAAGACTTTAAAGAGTGGGCGTGGGGTGAGGGCAGGAAATTTTTCCCACCCAAGTATTACACTGCCGATGTGCACGAAGACATTTTTATCAAGCACGCCATCTCAAAAAGACTCGAAGGCCTAGGCCCCAACAAAGACGGCTCTTTTGGCTTGCAAGCGCTTGACGACGAAATTAAGGCACTGAAGGCCATTAACCCTCATGCAGTCATCACAACAAATTACGACACCCTTCTAGAACCAATATTCCCAGAGTACAAGCCAATAATTGGGCAGCAAGTGATTCGTCATGCCTATATGTCGATCGGCGAAATCTTCAAGATTCACGGCTGCGTCTCTGAAGCATCTTCTCTCGTACTGACGCATGAAGATTACGTACGTTTTGCAAACGACAAGAAATACCTGAGCGCCAAACTATTTACATATTTTGTAGAGCATCCATTGCTTTTCATTGGCTATGCAGCAGGAGATCCCAACATCAAGGCAATTCTTCAGGAAATTGACCATATGCTTCCTGATGGAGGAAAGTTGATTGAAAATATTTACCTGCTGGAGTGGGATGAGAACATCACCGTCGGAAGTTATCCGGCATACGACAAAGTAATTGATCTCGATGACGGGAAGACCGCGCGCATCAAGAGCATTACCGCCAATTCATTTGAATGGGCATTCAATGCATTCAAGAGCGAAGCGCCACTCGAAAAAGTCAACGTAAAACTTCTACGCTCGATCAGCCATAGAGTTGTTGATCTGGTAAGAAAAGACGCCGCCAAGAACGTCGTGGAAATCAACTTTGAAATGCTCAATCACGCACTCGAGCATCCGGAAGATTTCGCAAAAGTCTTTGGTATCGCAGCAATGAGCGATCCGACTCTTCTAAACATCATGTACCCATTTTCGCCCACCGCTGCCGCGAAGCAGTTGGGCTACGGCGATTGGAATTACATGTATCAGCTGATTGAAAAGTTGAAACAAATGAGTGGTTTCGACATGAAGGCTAGTGACAATAATTTCCACGTGAAAATCCCAAATGGCGCAAAAGCCGTCATCAGAAGATATTCTCAAGCAGCTGTGGATTTACTAGCAAAAGTCAGGGACGGGGAAGATCTTCCAAATCTCTCAGACGCCAAAATCACAGGTGAGAAACCGCCTGCAGTTCCAGCGGGCTAGCCGAGTCCCGCAACTAGGGGTGTAATGATTATCACTGACAGCTTGCGAACACCTCTCAACACAGTACAGCCACCCACCCCCTCCGCCGCTTCATGGGTATGGGGTGTGAAGGCCTGAGCAGCACAGCCCATGGCAGGCAGACTCCCCGGCCGCAACTGGTCGTGTTGAACCATGAGCCATCGGCAGCAGGCCTCAGCCTTTCGGTCGCCGCCGCCTCGGTCGCAGCACGCCCCGGCGCACACGTTCTTCCCCTTCGGAACGCCGTCATCGATGCACAGCAATGACTTAGCTCTGCGTGGCTAGGCGGTGAACTAGACCCGAGCCGCCCGACGCGAAAATCGGGCCGTAGGCGCGCTTTCGTCCGAATCGATACCCGAGTAGCTACGCGTCGGGAAAGCCGCCTCTGCCAGCCTCTGGCAAGCCGGGCGCGTCATGATCGGTTTCGATGCTCGGCGCGGTTTTCGGCGTCGCGTCGGAGATTGCCAAGCCGCTCTCGATCAGCTTAGTGGCATCGGCACCGAGACGATATGCGTGCCTCTGAGCGGTGAGCCACGGCATTTCGTCTAGCCGGATATTGACCGTTGGTGAGGCTGTTTCAGGCACCACAGCCTTCGCCAAAATCTTGTCCAACAGATCAGGATTGCGTTTGAGATAGGCAGCACCGCCCAGCTCGATATACGCCTGTCGGGCATCATTTCGCAGCAGGTCGCGCAGCGCGAGCGGCGGCGCATCGGCGTCGATGGGTGCGACAGGGGCAGGCTCGGGCTCAGGACGCGGCGTACCAACCTCTGCAACCGTGCAAAGACCATTATTTACGTCTTCAATTTTCCAGTATTTCACTTTTCGCTCCGATTCAGGGGGAACACCACCGCAGGGTCGGGAGGGTCGGGTAGGGTCGGGTAATACCTATTGTTTCGATATAAATAAGAGGAGGTCTCTCGTTTTTTAAACACTTCCCGGAATACCGACCCTTACCGACCCTCCCGACCCTGTCAAATTAGTTCTAGGCGCGGTTTTCAGTATTTCCCGCGCTTAACAATTCCTTTTAAGACGCGAACCCCGTTGCTCTTGCCCGATTCAATTTGGCCTTTGGCGTACTCGATGAGCCGCTTGCTAAATGTCGGAGCCGATCCGGCTTTCACGCCCTCGCCTTCGCACCAATGCTGGTAGGAGCCGAAAACCTCGGTGCTCGGGGTGCTCCCCTTCGATGGGCCAACAATTTCGTAACCCATGTCGTCCAGCCATCGCCCCAGCTTGTCTTGCGCTCCCCGGTACGCCTCGGCGTTGCGCACCAGATCGGCGGGCGGTTTCGGCAGACCATCGCACTCCCACGCTACGCCGCCTTGGATCGCCCACCAAAGAAGCCATCGCAGGGCGTCGGGGTCGCGGCCCTCGGCCATCACGTTCTGCAGCCACTGGTCGGCCTCGGGCATCGTCAGGTCATCGCCGTCCGTCGCGGACAACACCCCGGCACGCCGCCAGCGCACGAGGAAGGGAAACGGCGCAAGCCGGTCCCATAGAGCAGCATCGCCCTCCGCCACGTTCGGCAGCGGGTTCGTCAGCAGCACGAGAGTGAATGTCACGGCGTATTCGCCGCCGTCTTGGTAGTTCCCACGGACATTGATCTTGTCGCCGCCCGTCAACATCTTCACGCGCGGCTCATCCAGGTAGGCCGTGTCGCTGGTCTCGCTGGCGAACACCATGCGTGTGCCGATTGCACGCACAAGGAATGGCGACGCGCTCTCGGGGTCACGGCCTCGCGCGTTCGTCAGGAGCGCTCCTGCAGGAACCGTCGCCGCATAGTCGCCGAGTGCGGCCGTCAGAGTCTTCGCCAACACGCTCTTTCCGTTCGCGCCCTTGCCGTGCCAAATCTCCATCTGCTGGAGCGCATTGCGGCCACGCAGCGCTGCGCCAATTCGCAGCTGTAACCAACGCTCGCGGCCCTCATCCGTTTCACCGTGCTGGAGGCCTGTGATGCCTTCAACAAAGCGCCTCGCCCGATGCGCGCCCTCGCCTGTCGGCTCGGTGCCGTCGTATGCGACTGCGCAGCGTTTCAGGATCAAGTCCTCTTGCCGCTCGGCACGGACCGCGCCAGTGCGTAGATCGACAACGCCGTTCGGCACTGCGAGCAGGTCTCCGTCCGTGTCGAAATCCGACAGCCGTGCTTGAACCTGTCTGCGCTCCGCTGCGTCCTTCAGCATCGCCTGCCGACCCGGCACAGACGAGCATTTGCTCTCAGCCCATTTGTGCTTGTCTGCAGCCTCCTTCTTCAGGACTGCACGCCGGGCCTTGTGCTCTTCGTCATCGGGCATCGCAGCCGCCATGAGCTGGAGCCGCTGGGCACGCAACAGGTAGTACCGGCTCACCACATTGGTCATTTCATAGGGGGTGGAGCCCACGTTCACCCAGCGCGAACCGTTCCAATGGACCCACTCATCAACGTCCTTCAGATAGCGCACGTTGTTTTTTCCGAGCAAGCGCAGCAGCAGAGATGCGTTCCCGCGGTCGCTCAGGTCGGTGTAGCTTTGATTGAAGCGATCAAGCGTGGCGAGCGCCCATTTTTTGGCCTCTTCCAACTCGGTCACCGGGACTTGAGGCAGCGCAAAGATGGCTTTGATGACATCCTCGGGCGAAGGCCAATACTCACGGTCCGTGCCGTACTTCGCGACAAACCAATCGTCATAGCCCTGCTTCTTACCGCTGTCGTCGGTGCCGAAATCAGGGAAGCGGGCTTGGACCCCAAAACTGTCGAGTTCAAGGGCAAAGGTCGCCAGCGCGCGGGCCACATCGGGGTTCGTCGCCCAGTCGCCGTCGAACATGGCAAGGTGCACTTTCCCCGGACGCAGCCCCTCCAGAATGTCGAGCCGCACGGTTCTACTCTGAGCGCCGTCTTCGCCATCACTTCCGTTCTCGGCGAAATCGTTGCAGCTGTCCATCACCATGGTCGGGATGCCCGTGGTGCGGTGGAATAGAACCGATTTTTTGAAGCCCTCCACCGACGCATTCATGTGCCCGGTGTTGAACTCGACAACCGAACCGATGCAGACATGCGCAGCGGGCCGACCCTTCGGAGCGATGTACTTGTTTGCCGGCCGATCGATGCGGTCCTTGTAGTAGTCGTTGTCATACCAGAGCCGATAGCGGGCACACCCTTCATCGGTCGGCAGCAGTGGCGACGGAGCAGGTTGAAAGTCCGAAGGCACCAGGCCCGAGCGCATCAAGTCTTTCAACATGAACGCTTCGGAATCGGCAGTGACATTGGTCACGTTCATCACTGCGCTCACGCTGCACCTCCATTCCTTCGCTCGTCGGGGACTCGTGCTCGACTCACTGATGGCATCTTCGGCTGGTACTTAGGCACGTAGCCCAGCATCCCCAATCCGGGCACGATCTTCCGCGCCTGTTCTGAGGGCCGCGCGAGCGCGCGTTTGAGAATGCGTTCGGTCATTTCGGTCGCCCTCTTCTGGCTGGCTTTGATTTCGTCTATCAGCGCGGCAGCGCGTCGGCGCGCTTCGGCGTGAGGCAGGCGGGCTTCGGGGTAGGTCTCCGCCGCCCGGCGCGCAGCGGCCTCTTTCACCAGCCGCTGCACGTACATCCGCATGCGGTGCTGAGTGAGGGTTTTGACCAAGCCGTTGGCAGCGACCAAGCTCCACATGTTTGTGGCCCGGTGGTATCTCACCTCGCCAAGGCGACGCAGGATTTGATCTTTCATGATCACCCCCGGCCTGACAGCCGATCCAAGCGCCGCTGCGTCTCTTCCTGCTCTTTGAGGTAGGCCTTCTTGGCGGCCGCATACTCTTCCTGCGCCTGCTGCTGGGAGGCAAGAATTTCGTACTGAGACTTCAATCTCGCCTGTTCTTCATCCAGCTTCTGCTGGACACGCCGCTCTTGTTCGGCCTTCCTGGCTGCGGCTCGAAGCGGCGCTTCATCGCGCCAGTTTTGGAACTGGTTAAACCACTGATCGGCCTCGGCCTCGTTGTAGAGGTACATCCCCCCGATGCGTTGTGTCGGGTCCAGCTTCGGCGCGTTCTTATCGGACAACGTCACGCGCAGGTGGTTAGGCGTGATCCCCGCGCGGGCGGCAAGATGGGCGAAGGTGACAAACCCGGGCAACGGCGAGGCGGAATCAGCCTTGGGGATGTTCGGGATTTTGGGCAATTGAGACGCGCTGGTCATTGGGTTCTCCCATGCGGCAGCTCAGCCGGGTAGGCTGGAGTTGCCAAAACGTTGAGGGGGAGCCCTGGTGGCCGCCACAGGCGCGGTCCGGGGCAAAAGCTGTTAACTCCGCGAGGGGGTTAATAGCCTCTATCGTAGGTATCGAGCGGGCCGAGCGCGAGCGAAATACTCGGGTGCGGGCCGACTATCTTCCGGTGCGAAACGGCCTCACGCAGGGCGGATGCAGGCTAGAACTTCTTCCAGCTTGTAAACGACTCTCCTGCCGATCTTGTAGCGCGGGGGCACCCAGCTCGCCCCCCGACTATGCGAGTTGTAGAGGGTCTTGGGTGCGACGTTAAGCAGGCTCGCTGCCGTCTTGGTGGGGATGTATTTTTGAGTAGGAAGCAACACGATTTGGCGTTTCTTGAGGCCCGCCATCGGCCACAGCGACGTAGATGAGTCGCATACATCCCGAGGTTTATGGATGACCTTCGGAGAACCCACCAAGTCCAGCGCGCTTCGGCTATGGCATCCGATGAGCTGCTGGCGAACGCAATATAGCCGTGCGTCCTTCGACCGATCAATCCCCCTCGGGTGATTCGGGAGCGCTGTTACCACGCGGGTCCCGCTGAAGTTACTCAATTCACATCCGGTTTCACTCTGGAATGGCTTCCCCACAGCCCAGGTTCGGCATCAGAATTAATTGCTCCCGTCAACTTTCTTCAAGGAACAGACATGAGCAACTTCAACCTGACCATCGGCCTCAACGAGCCCACCCGACTGGCGAACGTGAAGGCAACGAAGTACACCGCAACCCCACGCACCAATCAGTTCGAGGCCGAAGTAAACGGAATGCCGCGTGAAGCATGGACGACCTCGGGCCGGGGTAGTTTCTACCTGTACTTCATGAGTGGGGCTGACCTGTACTACGTGAAACTGGGCGGCGAGGGCGAGTTGCTGGCGGCACGCCAGAAGCTGGTCGTCACGACTGATGAGTGGGAAGAGTCGCAACCCAAGAACGTCATTCGTGCAGCCAACAAGGCGCGTCGAGTCAAAAAGACCTCCGTGGCGACGGCCTAGTACGATTCCTAGCTGATCAACCAATTCGACACCTGTTCCCCCTCGTAATGATCGACGTTTACGGAATTCCGAACTGCGACACCGTCAAGCGCGCCCGCGCCTGGCTCGACGACCATGGCGTGGCCTACGCCTTCCACGATTTCAAGAAACAGGGCGTGCCCGAGGCCGAGCTCGACCGCTGGCTCCAGGCCCCCGGCTGGGAGGCGCTGGTCAACCGCAAGGGCACCACCTGGCGCAAGCTGGACGAGGCCACCCGCGACGCGGTGGTCGACGCCGCCTCGGCCCGCCCCGTGCTGCTGGCCAACCCCAGCCTGATCAAGCGGCCGGTGGTCGACTGGGGCCCGAAAACCGGCGTAACGACAGGTTTCGACGCGTCGAGCTGGGCTGTGAACGCCGTGTAAACACCGGAACCCCGTCCCGCCGGCGGGCCTCCAACCCCGATCTGCAGGAGAGAACACCATGAACAGACACGTTTTTCGCATCCTCACGGGGCTTTCGGCGGCCGGCCTGCTGGCCACGGGCGCCAGCGTCGTGCAGGCCCAGCAAGTGGTCCAGGCGCGCGTGATTTCCGCCACGCCGATCCGCGAAACGACCGGCAGCGACGTCAGCTACAACGTCACCTACGAATACCAGGGCCGCCAGTACACGACCCGCACCACCAGCCGGCCGGGCGCCACCATTCCGATCCAGGCCAGCGCTTACGGCGTGACCACGTCGGGCGTGACCACCGCGCCGGTCCAGCCCCAGTCGCAGTTGCAGCCCTACCCGGTCGAGGCCAACAACGGCCCGCAGTACCAGGAACAGTACCAGCCGTACCCGCAACAAGGGCAGTACCAACAAGGTGCCAACTCCCCCTGGGACAGCGTCGTACCCGAACCCGGCGTGGTGGTGTCCAACGCGCCCGCGCCGGTCTACGTGCAGCCGGCCCCGGTGTATGCCCCGCCCGTCTACGTGCAGCCCGCCTACACCTACCCGTATGCGCAGCCCTACGTCTACCCGCCGGTCGGCATCTCGCTGAACCTGGGCTATTCGCGCGGCTGGGGCGGTGGCGGCTACTACCGTGGCTACCGCGGATGGGGCGGCCATCGCCACGGCTGGCGCTACTGAGTTCCCCCACAGCGGGCCGGCTCTCCCGAGCCCCTAAAATCGAGGGCTTCTCCAACCCCGGGGGTGCTGCTGCCGCGGCGCGTCCCTCGATCCGCCGAACGCGCAGGCGCCGGCGCCATCCATCCAATGACGACGACTACCGACACCATCAACAGCGCCGCAGTGGCCACCAAGGCCAATGTGTATTTCGACGGCAAGTGCGTGAGCCACAACCTCACGCTGGCGGACGGCACCAAGAAATCGGTCGGCGTGGTCCTGCCCTCCACCCTCACCTTCAACACCGGCGCGCCTGAAATCATGGAAGGCACCGGCGGCAGCTGCGAATACCAGCTCGCAGGCACCAGCGAATGGATCGCCTCGGGCCCCGGCCAGAAATTCAGCATCCCGGGCAACTCCAGCTTCCAGATCCGCGTGAGCGGCGAGCCCTACAGCTACATCTGCCACTTCGGTTGAAACGGAACCCCTGACATGTCGACCATTCTCCAAAACGTTCCCGCCGGCCAGAAGGTCGGCATCGCCTTCTCCGGCGGCCTGGACACCAGCGCGGCGCTGCACTGGATGAAGCTCAAGGGCGCGGTCCCCTACGCCTACACCGCCAACCTCGGCCAGCCCGACGAGCCCGACTACGACGAGATTCCGCGCAAGGCAATGCTCTACGGCGCCGAGAACGCCCGCCTCATCGACTGCCGCGCACAGCTGGCCAACGAAGGCATCGCCGCCCTGCAGGCCGGCGCATTCCACGTGACCACCGCCGGCGTGACCTACTTCAACACCACGCCGCTGGGCCGCGCGGTGACGGGCACCATGCTGGTGTCGGCCATGAAGGAAGACGACGTCCACATCTGGGGCGACGGCAGCACCTACAAGGGCAACGACATCGAGCGCTTCTACCGCTACGGCCTGCTGACCAACCCCGCGCTGAAGATCTACAAGCCCTGGCTCGACCAGGTCTTCATCGACGAGCTCGGCGGCCGCGCCGAAATGTCGGCGTTCATGCAAAAGGCCGGCTTCGCCTACAAGATGTCGTCCGAGAAGGCCTACTCGACCGACTCGAACATGCTGGGCGCCACGCACGAGGCCAAAGACCTCGAGCACCTGAACAGCGGCATGCAGATCGTGCAGCCCATCATGGGCGTGGCCTTCTGGAAGGACGAAGTCGAAGTCAAGCGCGAAACCGTCTCGGTGCGCTTCGAGGAAGGCGTGCCCGTCGCGCTGAACGGCGTGCGCTACACGAACCTGGTCGAGCTGATCCTCGAAGCCAACCGCATCGGCGGTCGCCACGGCCTGGGCATGAGCGACCAGATCGAGAACCGCATCATCGAGGCCAAGAGCCGCGGCATCTACGAGGCCCCCGGCCTGGCGCTGCTGTTCATCGCCTACGAGCGCCTGGTCACCGGCATCCACAACGAAGACACCATCGAGCAGTACCGCGACAACGGCCGCCGCCTGGGCCGCCTGCTGTACCAGGGCCGCTGGTTCGACCCGCAGGCCATCATGCTGCGCGAAACGGCCCAGCGCTGGGTGGCGCGCGCCATCACCGGCGAAGTGACGGTCGAGCTGCGCCGCGGGAACGACTACTCGATCCTGAACACCGAATCGGCCAACCTCACGTACAAGCCCGAGCGCCTGAGCATGGAAAAGGTCGAAGGCGCGTTCACGCCGCTGGACCGCATCGGCCAGCTCACGATGCGCAATCTGGACATCGTCGACACGCGCGAGAAGCTCGCCATCTACACGCAGGTCGGCCTGCTGTCGTCGGGCGAAGGCGCCTCGCTGCCGAAGCTGGCGAACGACGGCGATGCGAGCTGATCGATCCCTTCGCTGCCCTTGCCAACCGCAAGGGCAGCAATGACAACGGGCCCCTCGGGGCCCGTTTTTCTTTGGAAAGTGCACCCGGCGTCAGTCGCCGCCTCCTCCGCACCCGCCACCGCATCCACCGCCCCCATCGGACGCGCCACCGCCGTCGCTGGAGCCGCCATCGCCGCTCCCGCTCGCCTCGCTGCCGCCGAAGCCTCCGGCATCGCCCGAGCTGCCGCCGTCGGACGACGAATCGCCGAAGCTCGAGCCGCAGTGCGCGTCGGTGCCCGTTGCGCGCTCGATCGCCCGGCAATCGGGGATGTAGTGAAAGCCGTCCGCAATCGCAAACTTGATGTCCAGCGCAAACAGCAACGGCAGCCGCGCCGGATTACGCGGGTCGATGCTTTCTTCCTTGCAGGCCCAGTACCAGGTGCGGCGCAGGCCGTCGTTGCGCCGCGCATCCTGGCCCAGTACCTCGGCCGGGCTGTGATGCAGCATGCGCCCGAAGGCCGCCTGGCACCAGGTCTGGTAGCCCTGCGTGTGCAGGATGAACTCGTGCCAGGCCGTGTCGACCACCCGCGAGGGCATGGCGACGAACTTGAGGTTGCTGCGCAGGTACGCCATGAAGAACTGCCGCAGCCCGCGCAGCACCAACTCGGCGTCGCGTCGGCTCAGTTGCGGGTGCGCCGCGCGGAGCTTGCCGATCAGGAACGGCGGCAGCCGGGCCTCGCGGATGAACTGGCGGCGCAGGCTGAGTTCGATCTGGCTCAGGAGCCCCGCGAATAAGAGGGCCGCGAGGATCAGCAGCACCGACCCCCACCAGCCCGCCCGCACCAGGAACACCGAGGCGATGCCCGCCACGATGACGGCAAGCTGCGCCCAGCCCAGCACGGCGATGCGCCGGCGGTAGTTCAGGTGCAGGAAGTCGAGATCCACCGCGTCAGACCACCACCGGCTCCGGCTCCAATCGGATGCCGAAGCGCTCGTACACGCTGGTCTGGATCGCCTTGGCCAGGGTCATCACCTCGCCGCCGGTCACCGGGTTGGCCGAACCGCCGCGGTTGACCAGCACCAGCGCCTGCTTTTCGTACACGCCGGCGTTGCCCACCGACTTGCCCTTCCAGCCGCAGGCGTCGATGAGCCAGCCGGCCGCGAGCTTGATGCTGCCGTCGTCCATCGGGTAGTGAACGATCTTGGGGTCGCGCGCGATGATGTCGGCGCACTGCTCGGGCGTGACCGTCGGGTTCTTGAAGAAGCTGCCGGCGTTGCCCAGCACGCGCCAGTCGGGCAGCTTGGCGCGGCGGATGGCGCAGATCCACTCGAAGATGTCGACCGCGCTCGGTGTGAAATTGCCGGTTTCTTCCATCTTGCGCTCGAGGTCGAGGTAGCCGACCACCGGCTTCCAGGGCTTGGGCAGCCGGAAACGCACCCGCGTGATGACCGCGCGGCCCGCCAGGCCGAAATCGTTCGGGCCGCTGCGCACATGCTTGAAGACCGAATCGCGGTAGCCGAAGGCGCACTGCGCCGCGTCGAGCGTGAAGGCGCGGCCGGTTTCGAGGTCGAAGGCGTCGAGCGAGTCGAAGCGGTCCTGCAGCTCGACGCCATAGGCGCCGATGTTCTGCACCGGCGCGCCGCCCACGGTGCCGGGAATGAGCGCCAGGTTTTCCAGCCCCGGGTAGCCGCTGCGCACCATCCATTCGACGGTGTCGTGCCAGGTTTCGCCGGCGCCGGCCTCGACGATCCAGGCACGCGGCGTCTCTTCGACCAGCCGGCGACCTTTGATTTCGACCTTCAGCACCAGTGGCTTGACGTCGCCCGTGAGCACGATGTTGCTGCCGCCGCCGAGCACGAAACGGGGTTCGTCGCGCCAGGCCGGATCGGCGTGCAGCGCGGCCAGGTCGGCCTCGCTGGTGATGCGCGCCAGGTGCTGCGCACGCGCGACGATGCCGAAGCTGTTGTAGGGCTGCAGCGGGACATTGGACTCCACGATCATGGGAGAATTGTCGCATTCAGTCCCCGTGCGTCCAGGAGAGCCTATGCCGTCTTTCGATACCGTCTGCGAGCCCAATCTGCCCGAAGTGAAGAATGCGGTTGAAAACACCGCCAAGGAAATCGGCACGCGCTTCGATTTCAAGGGCACCGCTGCCGCCGTCGAGCTCAAGGACAAGGAGATCACCATGATCGGCGATGCCGAGTTCCAGCTCGTGCAGGTCGAAGACATCCTTCGCAACAAGCTCACCAAGCGCAACGTCGACGTGCGTTTTCTCGACAAGGGCGACGTCCAGAAGATGGGCGGCGACAAGGTCAAGCAGGTCATCAAGATCAAGAACGGCATCGAGAGCGAGCAGGCCAAGAAGATCACCCGCATCGTCAAGGACAGCAAGCTCAAGGTTCAGGCCGCGATCCAGGGCGACGCGGTGCGCGTCACCGGCGCCAAGCGCGACGACCTGCAGGCGGCCATGGCGCTGATCAAGAAGGACGTGCCCGACATGCCGCTGTCCTTCAACAATTTCCGCGACTGACCCGCGCATGAAGGCGCTCCTCGTCGCGGCGCTGTGGGCGGCCGCGGCCATGGCGGCGCACGCCGCCGACTCGGTCACGCTGACCGGCTCCATCGGCAGCCGCGCCATCCTCATCGTGAACGGCGCGCCGCCCAAGACGGTGGCGGTCGGGGAGACCTTCCAGGGCGTCAAGCTGGTGTCGCTGCAGGCCGACCAGGCGGTGGTCGAATCGGCGGGCAAGCGTTTTTCGCTGCGCATGGATTCGCCCGTGAGCATCGGCCGGGGCGGCATTGCCGGCAGCGGTGGCAACCGCATCGTGCTGCAGGCCGACAGCCGAGGCCACTACATGACGCAGGGCCAGATCAACGGCCGCGCCGTCACCTTCATGCTCGACACCGGCGCAACCACCATCGCGCTGTCGGCGGTCGATGCCCAGCGCATCGGGCTCGACTACAGCAAGGGGCAGCTGGTGCAGATGCGCACGGCCAACGGCAACGCTGCGGGCTACAGGCTGCGGCTGCAAAGCGTGCGCGTGGGCGACGTCGAGGTCTACGACATCGATGCCATCGTCTCGCAGCAACCCATGCCCTTCGTGCTGCTGGGCAACAGCTTTCTCAACCGCTTCTCTATGCGGCGCGACGCCGACGAGATGATTCTCGAGAAGCGGTACTGAGACCGCTCCCGATCCGGCCTCAGGCCTGCGCGGCCGTGACGACGATCTCGATCTTGTAAGCCGCGTTGGCCATCTTGGCCTCCACGGTCGCGCGCGGCGGCGTGTTGCCGGCCGGAATCCACGCGTCCCACACCTCGTTCATGGCGCCGATGTCGCCGATGTCGGCCAGGAAGATCTGCGTCATGAGGATGCGCGACTTGTCGCTGCCGGCCTCGGCCAGCAGGCGGTCGACCATGCCGAGCACCTGCGCGGTCTGGCCGCGGATGTCCTGCGTGGTGTCGTCGGGCACCTGGCCCGCGAGGTAGATGGTGCCGTTGTGCACCGCGGTCTCGGACAGACGCGGGCCGACGTGGAAGCGGGTGATGGATGCCATGGTGAGTTCAAGCCTTTTTCTTCGAGCCGAGTTTCGACTCCGTGCCGGCCGCGAGCCGGCGGATGTTTTCGCGGTGCCGCCAGATCAGCAGCAGACTCATGATGATGATCGCAATCAGCACCGTGCGGTCGAGTGGCCACGCAATGTTTCCACCCAGCAGGTAGTAGGCCGGCGCGAAGAACGCCGCCACCAGCGACGACAGCGACGAGTAGCGGAAGAAGATCGCGATGATCAGCCAGGTCGCGCCCGTGGCCAGCCCCAGCCAGGGTGCGATGCCCACCAGCACGCCGGCGGCCGTGGCCACGCCCTTGCCGCCCTGGAAGCCGAAGAACACCGGGTACAGGTGGCCCAGGAAGGCCGCCAGGCCCGCCAGCGCCGCCACGCCCTCGCCCAGCCCCCACTGCGCGCCGAACTGGCGGATCAGGAACACCGGCAGCCAGCCCTTCGCCGCGTCGAGCAGCAAGGTGGCCAGCGCGGCGCCCTTGTTGCCCGAGCGCAGCACGTTGGTGGCGCCGGGGTTGCCGCTGCCGTAGCTGCGCGGGTCGGCCATGCCGAGCGACTTGCTCACGATGACCGCAAACGACAGCGAACCGATCAGGTACGACGCCACGATGGCAAGGAGGGAAGGCAGATCGAAACTCAAGGCGGTCTCCGGGGAACGGATTGTTGTTGTGCGCCGCCGGCCTGCATGCCCGGCGGGAAAAAGCAAACGCCGGCTATTCTGCCAGCGCGCACTGCACGGGCTTGGCGCCCAGCAGCGTCACGCACACCTGCGGATCGATGCCCACGAGGTAGCCGCGCCGCCCGCCGTTGATCGCGATCTTCGGCAGTTCGAGCACGCTCGACTCGATGTAGACCGGCATCTCGCGCCGCGTGCCGAAGGGCGAGGTGCCGCCCACCATGTAGCCGCTGTGGCGCTGCGCCACCTCGGGCTTGCAGGGCTCGACCGACTTGGTGCCGATCTGCCGCGCGAGGTTCTTGGTCGACACCGTGCGGTTGCCGTGCATCAGCACGATCAGCGGCCTGGCGTCCTGGTCCTGCATCACCAGCGTCTTGACCACGGTGAACGGGTCGAAGCCCAGCACCTGCGCGCTGTGCTGGGCGCCGCCGTGCTCCTGGTACTCGTAGGGGTGCTCGGTGAAGGCGACCTTGTTCGCCCGCAGCAGCTGGGTGGCGGGCGTCTCGGAAACGTGGGCTTTCTTGCTCACTTGCTCACTTGTTCGGGTCAGGCGGCGGGGTCGCGGATGTCCAGGCGGATCTTGTCGATCTCGGCCAGCACCTCGGCCGACAGCGTCGTGCCGTAGGCGTCCAGGTCTTCGTCGAGCTGCGCCACCGAGGTCACGCCGATGATCGTGCTCGCCACCTGCCACTTGGTGTAGCAGAAGGCCAGCGCGAGCTGCGTGGGGCTCAGGCCGTGGTCGCGCGCGAGCTGGTTGTAGCGCCGCGCCGCGCGCAGCGCGTCAGGCTTGCCCCAGCGCTGCTTACGCACCGACTCGTAGCTCGAGATGCGCGCGCCCTTCGGCGCGTCGGGGCCTTCGATGCCGCTCTGGTCGTACTTGCCCGTCAGCAGGCCGAAGGCCAGCGGCGAGTACGCCAGCAGCGACACGCCGAGCCGGTGCATGGTCTCGTCGAGCGCGTTCTCGTGCGCGCGGCTCACGAGGTTGTAGACGTTCTGCACCGACACCACGCGCGGCAGCCCGTGCTGCTCGGCCAGCCGCACGAACTCGTGCACGCCGTAGGGCGTCTCGTTCGACAGGCCGATGGTGCGCACCTTGCCCGCCTTCACCAGCTTGCCCAGCGCCTCGAGCTGGTCGTGGATCGGCGTCTGCGAGGTTTCCTTCTCGGGGTTGTAGTGGATGTTCCCGAACACCGGCACGTGGCGCTCGGGCCAGTGGATCTGGTACAGGTCGATCACGTCGGTCTGCAGGCGGCGCAGGCTGCCGTGGCACGAGGCCTCGATGTCGGCCGCCGTCATGCCCGTGCCTTCGCGCACCCAGGGCATGCCGCGCGAGGGGCCGGCCACCTTGGTGGCCAGCGTGATCTTCTGGCGCGTGCCGGGGTTGGCCGCAAACCAGTTCCCGATGATGGTTTCGGTCGCGCCGCAGGTTTCCTTGCTTGCCGGCACCGCGTACATCTCGGCCGTGTCGATGAAGTCGACGCCGCGCTCGAGCGAACGGTTCAGGACGGCGTGGGCGGTGGGCTCGTCGACCTGCTCGCCGAAAGTCATGGTGCCGAGGCAGATCGGGGTGACGTGGAGGTCGCTCTGACCGAGTGGAATCTTTTTCATGCGCGGAATGCTAGCGCGCCCGCGCGGCAGGCGCTGCCCCGGCCCCGAGAAACCGAGTGCCGCCCTGTCCTGTGGCGGACTGCGCGCGGCGCGGCCTCTCCGTATCATCGAGCGCCATATGTACCAAGCCCTCCGCCCCTCGCGCAGCGAATTCGTGCCCGTGCGCAACCTGAACTACCACGTCCGCCTCTGGGGGCAACCGTCGAGCGAGCGCCCGCCGCTGGTGCTGGTGCATGGCTGGATGGACGTCGCGGCCTCCTGGCAGTTCGTGGTCGATGCGCTGAAGGACGACCGTTTCATCATCGCCCCCGACTGGCGCGGCTTCGGCCTCACCGACGGCGGCGGCGTCGACAACTACTGGCTGCCCGACTACCTGGCCGACCTCGAATGGCTGCTCGACCACTACGCCGGCGAAGGTGACGATGCCCGCCCGGTCGACCTCGTGGGCCACAGCATGGGCGGCAACGTCGCCATGCACTACGCGGGCGTGCGCCCGGCGCGCATCCGTCGCCTCATCAACCTCGAAGGCTTCGGCATGCCCGCGCGCCAGCCCGCCGAGGCGCCCGCGCGCTACGGCCAGTGGATCGACGAGCTCAAGGGGCTGCATCGCGGCGAGAAGGCGCTCGCGGGCTATTCGGCAGTGGACGGCGTGGCGCGCCGCCTCATGAAGACCAACCCGCGCCTCACACAGGACAAGGCCGACTGGCTGGCCGGCCACTGGTCGGCGCCGCAGGCCCAGCCCGACGGCAGCGCGCGCTGGCAGATCCTCGGCGAGGCCGCGCACAAGATCGTCAACGCCAACATCTTCCGCGTCGACGAAACACTGGCGCTGTACGCGCGCATCACTGCGCCGACGCTGATGGTCGAGGCCTCGGACGACAGCCTGCACGGCTGGTGGAAGGCCCGCTACACGCTCGCCGAGTTCCACGAGCGGCTGAAGTCCGTGCCCTCGGTGCGCATCGAGCAGCTGGCCGACGCGGGCCACATGCTGCACCACGACCAGCCGCAGCGCGTGGCGCAGCTGATCGAAGACTTCCTGGCCTAGGGCCTGTTCACCCTATTTCTGGCGTCGCCAGAAATAGGGTGAACAGGCCCTAGTCGGCCTTCTGCGTGGCGCGGCGCAAGGCCGCGCGCGCCAAGAGCCGCGTCGAATCCAGCGTCGGCAACGGCGAATTCGCATCGCTCATGATCAGCGGAATCTCGGTGCAGCCGAGCACGACCGCGTCGCAGCCCTCCTCGTCCTTCAGGCGCTGCATCACGCGCTGGAAGGTCGCCACGGCCTCGGGCTTGAAGATGCCGCAGACCAGCTCGTCCATGATGATCCGGCCGATCTCGGCGCGCTCTTCGACGGTGGGGCGGACATATTCGAGGCCGCGCGCCGAGAGCTTCTCGGGATACACCTCGCTGTCGGTCAGCCAGCGCGTGCCCGTGATGCCGATGCGGCGAAAGCCCCGGCGCACGGCCTCGTCGGCCACCACCTCGGCGATGTGCAGCCAGGGCCGCGGCGAATGCGGCGCCACGTGGTCGAAGGCCTGGTGGATGGTGTTGTCAGGGCAGATCAGGAAATCCGCGCCCGCCGCGGCGAGCTTGTGCGAGGAGCCGAGCATCAACTCGCCCACGCCCGCCAGGTCGCCCGCGTCCAGGCAGCGCGTGTACTCCGCGAGCGAGGGCGTGTGCATCGACACCTCGGGGTGCGCATGCGGGCCGAGCAGCGCCGCGCCCTCGATGCAGATGGTCTTGTAGCAAAGCGCCGCGCCTTCGGCGGAGCAGCCGACGATTCCGATGTGCAGGGTCATGGGCGCATCCTACAAAAGCCGGCGCGGTTTATCCGGCCTGCGGATATGCAAGCGCGCAAATCTTCGTTCGCGGCGCGCAGCGTGCGTCCTAGAGTGCCCGACTCCCCTTGCCGTCTCCCGGAGTTGTCGCCATGCCTTCCCTTTCGCGCGCGCCCTCGTGGCTGCGCCGCCTCGCCCCGCTGTCCGGCGGGCTCGCACTGAGCCTGCTGCTGCTGCCCCCCGCCCACGCGGACGACCTGCGCGTCGGCTTCATGCCGGGCCCCTACCGCGACGCCTTCACCCACGGCATCGAGCCCCAGCTGAAGAAGCTGGGCTACAGCATCAAGTACGTCGAGTTCAGCCAGGGCGTGCAGCCCAACGACGCCGTGGAGCGCGGGCAGATCGACGCCAACATCTTCCAGCACTCGCTGTACCTGAACGCCACCAACAAGCAGCAGGGCTTCGACCTCGTGCCCGTGGTGCATGTGCCGACGCCGCCCATGGGCCTGTATTCGCGCCGCCACAAGACGCTCGACACCGTGCCCGACGGCGCCACCGTCACGCTGCCGGCCGACCCGGTGAATGCGGCGCGCGCGCTCAACATCCTCGCGGCCATCGGCTGGGTCACGCTCAAGCCGGGCGTGAGTCCGCTGAGCGTGTCGGAGCGCGACATCACCAACAACCCCAAGCGCCTGAAGATCGTTCCGCTGGACGCCGCGCAGGCGCCGCGCTCGCTGGCCGACGCCGACCTCGCGGCCGTGCAGGGCAACTTCGCCGTGGCCTCGGGCCTGAAGCTCACCGAGGCGCTGAAGCTCGAAGACATGACGCTGCCCTACGTCAACGTGGTGGCGGTCAGGCGCAGCAACGAAAACGCGAAGTTCGCGAAAGACATCGCCACCGCCTACCAGTCGCCCGAATTCCAGAAGTTCTTCAAGGCCAACCCCGTGTGGGCGGGCTACCGGCTGCCGGACTATTTCAGCCAATGAGCAACAACCACAACACCGCGCCGCGCAGGCAGCTGCACCTCAACGTCAACATCCTGCATTCCGGCTTCGTGCCCTCGGCCTGGCGCCTGCCCGAGAGCGACCCGTGGGCGTTCGCCGACATCCAGCACTACATCCGCACCGCGCAGATCGCCGAGGCCGCCAAGCTCGACGCCGTGTTCCTGGCCGACAACGCGGCCATCGTCGACCAGATCCACTTTCGCCCGATCACCGCACTGGAGCCCACCATCCTGCTGGCCTGCGTGGCCGCCGCGACCACGCACATCGGCCTCATCGCCACCGCCTCCACCAGCTACAACGAGCCCTACAACCTCGCGCGCCGCTTCGCCACGCTCGACCACGTGAGCGCCGGCCGTGCCGGCTGGAACATGGTGACCACGGCCGACCTGCCCTCGGCGCGAAACTTCAGCCTGGACACCACGCCCGACCACGCCAAGCGCTACGCCCGCGCCTCGGAGTTCGCCGACATCGTCAAGGCGCTGTGGGACAGCTGGGAAGACGACGCTTTCGTCGGCGACAAGGCCGCCGGCCGCTTCATCGACCCCGCCAAGGTGCATGCACTCGCGCACCGCGGCGAGCACTTCGCGGTGCAGGGCCCGCTCAACCTGCCGCGCCCGCCGCAGGGCCACCCCGTGCTGGTGCAGGCCGGCGCCTCGGCCGACGGGCGCGAGCTCGCTTCGCGCCATGCCGAAGCCGTGTTCTCCGCCTCGCAATCCTTCGAAGAATCGCAGGCCTACGCACGCGCCCTCAAGACCCGCGCCGCCGAGCTGGGCCGCGGCCCCGACGCGGTGAAGGTGCTGGCCGGCCTCACCACCATCGTCGGCGCCACCGAAGCGCAGGCGCTTCGCCGCCGCGACGCGCTGGTCGACCTGATCCCGTGGGACTACAGCCTCACGCGCCTGGCCGGCACGCTGGGCATCACGCCCGACCGCTTGAAGCTCGACGAGCGCCTGCCCGACGACCTGCCGCTGCCCGGCAATGGCAACGGCAACCACACCTTCTTCAACGCCGTGGTCGCGGCCGGGCGCACCCACGGCTACACGGTGCGCCAGCTGATCCGCGAACTTGCGGGCGGCGGCGGGCACCGCGTGATCGTCGGCACGCCCGAGCAGATCGCCGACGACATCGAACGCTGGTTCAAGGGCGGCGCGGCCGACGGTTTCAACCTGATGCCCGACGCACTGCCGCACGGGCTGCAGGACTTCGTGGAGGGCGTGGTGCCGATCCTGCAGAAGCGCGGCATCTTTCGCACCGAGTACGAGGGACGCACGTTACGCGACCACCTGGGATTGGCCCGGCCTGCAGGGCGGGCGGCACAGCGGCTCGCAGCCTGAAGCCGGCCTTTCACGCAGGGCGAACACCCACAGCGTGCCCTGTGCGCAGGGCATTGGGTGCTCCCCGCAGCGAAATCAAGGAGGAGGGGCGCAGCCCCGGGGGACATTCGCGGAGGGGAGTACCCGATGTCCTGTGCACGCGCCCTGAACAAACCCCGTCAGGCGTCCCACCACCCCTCGTCAAACCGCCCCTGCAGAAACGCCACGAACCCCGACACCTTCCCAGGCACCAACTTCGGTGAGGGAAACACCGCGTGAATCTCCTGCTCAGGCAGCGCATGGTCCCCAAGGACGGCGTTCACCTTCCCCGCAGCCAGTGACTCGCTCGCCACATAGCGCGGCATCAACGCAATGCCCAACCCATCACGCGCCGCAGCCAACACCGCCGACAGGTTGTTCGACCGGAAGCGCCCCGACACCGGCACCGTCACCGGATCGCCCTTGGGCGTGTGCATGCGCCAGAACTCGTCGCCCACCACGCTGCTGTAGATCAGCGCCACATGCGCGCTGAGGTCCTGCGCACGCTTGGGCGTGCCGTGCTTCTTCAGGTAGGCCGGCGACGCCACCATGACCCACGGGTTCGCGCCCAGGTAGCGCGCCCCCAGTGACGAATCGGCCAGCTTGCCCATGCGGATCGCCACGTCGATGCCCTGCGCAATGAGGTCGACGTAGCGGTCCTCGAAGCTCAGGTCGAGCTGCACCTGCGGATGCCGGCGCATGTACTCCAGCGCCAGCGGCACCACCACGCGCCGCCCGAAGGCCACCGACGTGCCCACCCGCAAGAGGCCCTGCGCCTGGTTCTGCCGCAGCTGCACGATGCTGTCGGCCTCCTCCGCGTCGCGCACGATGGTCTTGCACTTCTCGTAGTACAGCGCGCCCGGCTCCGTGAGGCTCACGCCGCGCGTGTTGCGATTGAGCAGCCGCACCTTCAGGCGCGCCTCCGTGGCCGCGACCTGCTTGGTCACGGTGGGTTGCGTGGTGTTGAACTCGCGCGCCGCCTTCGAGAAGCTCCCCGTCTCGACGACCCGCACGAACATTTCCATAGCCAGTAGACGGTCCATGGCCGGATGGTAGCCAGTTATTCCATGGCGGAATAGGTTTTATGGCCCCCAGCCGTCTTCTTGGAATGCGCCCCGCTTCCTACAGTGAGGCCACCTCAAGGAGACTTTCAAATGGCAAAGATGACAGCGGTCCAGGCCGCAGTTCTGGTGATGGAAAAAGAAGGCGTGACGCAGGCCTTCGGCGTGCCGGGCGCGGCAATCAACCCGCTGTACTCGGCCCTGCGCCAGCGCGGCAGCATCTCGCACATCCTCGCGCGCCACGTCGAGGGCGCCTCGCACATGGCCGAGGGCTACACCCGCGCCGTGGCCGGCAACATCGGCGTGTGCATCGGCACCTCGGGCCCGGCGGGCACCGACATGATCACGGGCCTGTACTCGGCCTGGGCCGATTCCATTCCCATCCTGTGCATCACCGGCCAGGCACCACGCGCGCGCCTGTACAAGGAAGACTTCCAGGCGGTCGACATCGAGTCGATCTCCAAGCCCGTCACCAAGTGGTCGGTCACCGTGCGCGAGCCCGGCCAGGTGCCGCAGGTGTTCCAGCAGGCCTTCCACCTCATGCGCTCGGGCCGGCCCGGCCCCGTGCTCATCGACCTGCCCTTCGACGTGCAGATGGCGCAGATCGAGTTCGACATCGACGCCTACGAACCGCTCAAGCCCTACAAGCCGGCCGCCACGCGCGCCCAGATCGAGAAGGCCATCGGCATGATGCAGGCGGCCGAGCGCCCGCTGATCGTGGCCGGCGGCGGCGTCATCAATGCCGACGCCTCCGACCTGCTCGTGCGCTTTGCCGAAGCCACCGGCGTGCCGGTGATCCCCACGCTCATGGGCTGGGGCGCCATTCCCGACGACCACCCGCTCATGGCCGGCATGTGCGGCCTGCAGACCAGCCACCGCTACGGCAACGCCACCGTGCTCGCTTCGGACTTCGTGCTGGGCATCGGCAACCGCTGGGCCAACCGCCACACCGGCTCGGTCGACGTCTACACCAAGGGCCGCACCTTCGTGCACGTGGACATCGAGCCCACGCAGATCGGCCGCGTGTTCACGCCCGACTTCGGCATCGTCTCCGACGCCAAGGCCGCGCTCGAACTGTTCGTCGAAGTGGCCGAGGAAATGAAGGCCGCCGGCAAGCTCACCGACCGTGGCGCCTGGGCCGGCGAATGCCGCGAACGCAAGAAGACCTTGCTGCGCAAGACCAACTTCGACACCGTGCCGATGAAGCCGCAGCGCGTGTACCAGTGCATGAACAACCACCTGGAGCGCGACACCTGCTACGTGAGCACCATCGGCCTGTCGCAGATCGCGGCCGCGCAGTTCCTGCACGTGTACAACCCGCGCCACTGGATCAACTGCGGCCAGGCCGGCCCGCTGGGCTGGACCATTCCCGCCGCGCTGGGCGTGCGCGCCGCCGACCCGACGCGCAAGATCGTCGCGCTCTCGGGCGACTACGACTTCCAGTTCATGATCGAAGAGCTGGCCGTGGGCGCGCAGTTCAAGCTGCCCTACCTGCACATCGTGGTCAACAACTCCTACCTCGGCCTGATCCGCCAGTCGCAGCGCGGCTTCGAGATGGACTACTGCGTGCAGCTGGCCTTCGACAACATCAACGCACCGGCCGACGCCGGCATCGAAGGCAGCTACGGCGTCGATCACCTCAAGGTGGTCGAGGGCCTGGGCTGCAAGGCGATCCGCGTGCACAAGCAGGAAGAGATGGCGCCCGCCATCGCCCGCGCAGAAGCGCTCATGGCCGAGTTCCAGGTGCCGGTCGTCATCGAGGTGATGCTGGAGCGCGTGACCAACATCGCGATGGGCACCGAGATCGACGCCATCAACGAATTCGAACCGCTGGCCGAAAGCACGGCCGACGCACCCACGGCCCTCGCGGTGGCGATGCTGGACTGACCGAGGAGACAAGAGACATGCCCAAGTTCGCAGCCAATCTCACGATGCTCTTCACAGAGCTGCCGTTCATGCAGCGCTTCGAGGCGGCCGCCAAGGTCGGCTTCGAGGCGGTGGAGTACCTCTTCCCCTACCCCTTCGACAAGAAGGAACTCGCGGCCGCCCTGCGCGCCAACGGCCTGCAGCAGGTGCTGCACAACCTGCCGGCCGGCGACTGGGACAAGGGCGAGCGCGGCATCGCCTGCCACCCGGAGCGCACCGGCGAGTTCCGCGAAGGCATCGCGCTGGCCATCGACTACGCCACGGCGCTGGGCTGCCCGCAGCTCAACTGCCTGGTCGGCAAGGTGCCGGCGGGCGTGAGCACCGACGCGGCGCACAAGACCGTGGTCGAGAACCTGCGCATCGCAGCGCGCGAGCTGGAAGCCGCGGGCCTGCGCCTGCTGATCGAGCCGATCAACACCTTCGACATCCCCGGCTTCTTCCTCACGCGCACCGACCAGGCGCTGGCGCTGATCGACGAGGTGGGCTCCAACAACCTGCGCGTGCAGTACGACATCTACCACGCACAGCGCATGGAAGGCGAGCTGGGCAACACGCTCACGAAGCAGCTGGCGCGCATCGGCCACATCCAGCTGGCCGACAACCCCGGCCGCGGCGAGCCGGGCACGGGCGAGATCAACTACCCCTGGCTGTTCCAGCACATCGATGCGCTGGGCTACGACGGCTGGATCGGCTGCGAATACAAGCCCCGCGCCACCACGGTGGAAGGCCTCGGCTGGCGCGAAGCCCTCACGAAGAAGCAATGAACGTTCACAAAGGAAAAAGAGACATGACCACCGCAGCAACTGCACAAAAAATCGGATTCATCGGCCTGGGCATCATGGGCGCCCCCATGGCGGGCCACCTGCTCGACGCAGGCCACACGCTCTTCGTGAACACGCACGGCAACACGCCGGAGCCCTTCGTCTCCAAGGCCACGATCTGCGGCTCGGCCGCCGAAGTGGCGCGCAAGGCCGACATCGTCTTCATCATGGTGCCCGACACCCCGGACGTGGAGAAGGTTCTGTTCGGCGCCCCCGGCGCGGAAGGCGTGGCCGACGGCCTGAAGGGTTCGCAGGGCAAGATCGTGGTGGACTGCAGCTCCATCGACCCGATCGCCACCAAGGAATTTGCACGCCGCATCGTGGCGCTGGGCGCCGGCTACATCGACGCACCGGTCTCGGGCGGCGAAGTGGGTGCCAAGGCGGCGAGCCTGACGATCATGTGCGGCGGCGACGAAGGCACCTTCGGCCGCGTGAAGCCGCTGCTGGACAAGATGGGCAAGAACGTGACGCTGGTGGGCGGCGCGGGCGACGGCCAGGTCTGCAAGGTGGCCAACCAGATCATCGTGGCGCTGAACATCGCCGCCGTGAGCGAGGCCCTGGTGTTCGCCTCGAAGGCCGGCGCCGACCCGGCCAAGGTGCGCCAGGCGCTGATGGGCGGCTTCGCCAGCTCGCGCATCCTCGAAGTGCACGGCGAACGCATGATCAAGCGCACCTTCGCGCCGGGCTTCCGCATCGCGCTGCACCAGAAGGACCTGAACCTGGCGATGCAGAGCGCCCGTTCGCTGGGCGTGGCACTGCCGCAGACGGCCAATGCAGCGCAGCTGATGAATGCCTGCGCGGCGATGGGCTACGGCCAGCTGGATCACTCGGCGCTGGTGAAGGCCCTCGAAGCCCTCGCCCAGCACACCGTGACTCCAGACTGAAACTAGCTCTTTGCAGTCTCCAGAGACTCTTTCAGGTTGCGCCGGCGCCATGCCCAGGTCTTCACGGCCTGCGGCAGGATGCCGATGCACGACGCGTAGTACGTCACCTTGAAGCCCCAGAAGCGCGGCCCGATGGGCGTGTTGCGGAACAGGTCGCCGGCCAGGATGGACAACAGCGCCTCCTGCATGCGCCAGATGTTGCGCGGCGCCATGAACAGGCGGCGGATGGCGGGCGAGGTGATGCGGTAGATGAACCACGAGAACATCTTCGGCCCGTGCTTCATCACCTTCTCGTAATGGCGGAAGGCCTTCTCGGCCTCCTTCGCCTCGCCCTTGAGCCAGTGGTCGGCGCAGGTCGCGGCCTCGAAGCCGCTGTTCATCGCCAGGTACACGCCCGAGGAGAACATCGGATCGACGAAGGCGTAGGCGTCGCCCACCATCATGAAGCGGTCGCCGCGGCAGAACTTGGAGTCGTAGGCGTAGTTGCCGGTGGTGGTGGCGCCTTCCATGAGCGTGGCGTTCTTCAGCCGCGCAGCCAGCTTGGGCGCCAGCGCGATGGTCTGCATCAGGAAGTCCTCGAGCGAAGCGCCCTGGCGCCGCTTGAAGTAGGCCGGCGAGGCCACGGCGCCCACGCTCACGGTGCCGTCCTTCAGCGGGATGTACCAGAACCAGCCGTGGTCGAACCAGAACAGCGAAATGTTGCCCTCGAAGCGGCCCGGCCGGCGCTCGGCGTTGGCGAAGTGGCCGTACAGCGCCGCGCTCGCATGCTTGCGGTTGCGCTGCTTGGCGTCGAACTGGTTCGACAGCAGCGTGTCGCGCCCGCTGGCGTCGATCACGAAGCGCGGGCGCCATTCGGTCTCGGTGCCGTCGTCGGCCTTGACCTTCACCAGCGGGCGGTTGTCGGGCGTGCCCTTGCCGGCGTCCATGTCGACGCCGGTGACGCGCCGGCCCTCGAAGGTGCGCGCGCCACGCTTGCCGGCATGGCGGAACAGCAGCTCGTCGAATTCCGAACGGCGCACGTGCACCGCATAGGGAAAACTCTTGTCCATCGCCTGGCCGAAGTCGAAGTGGCTGCTGTGGTCGTGCCAGGGCGAGACGAACTCGGCGCCGTGCTTGCGCAGGCCGATGGCCTCGACCTCGGTGCGCACGCCGAGCCGGTCGAACAGCGGCATGTTCATCGGCAGCAAGGATTCGCCGATGTGAAAGCGCGGGTGCTGCGCCTTCTCGAGCAGCACCACGTCGTGGCCCTTGTCTGCGAGCAAGGCAGCCACCGTGGAGCCCGAAGGGCCTCCGCCGATGACCACGACATCCGGCTCGGTGCCGGTGAAAGGTCCGGGTGTCATTCGATGTCCCTCCGTGTTGTTCTGTGGTTGTGGACGTTGGTTCGCCGCACCGCCCGTGCGGCACGGATTTGCCCCCCGGAAACGGGGGTGTTGAAGTTTAGCGAGTCGGCAGACCCTCTCGATCAGGCGGAAGATAGAGGGTCTCGTCGTTCCCCCCGAGAGAAGAGGCCGCGCTTTTGCGGTAGCCTCATTGCCCGCCAGAACCTAGGAGACTTTTCAAATGGCTGCATCCCTGTCCCCCGCTGAAGAAGCACTTCGAGAAGCAGCGCGCGAATACCACCGCTCGCCCGTCAAGGGCAAGATCTCGATCACCCCCACCAAGCCCCTGCTGAACCAGCGCGACCTGTCGCTGGCTTATTCGCCGGGCGTGGCCTACCCCTGCCTCGACATTGCGGAAGATCCCGCGCTCGCGGCCGAATACACCGCCCGCGGCAACCTCGTGGGCGTCATCACCAATGGCACCGCCGTGCTGGGCCTGGGCAACATCGGCCCGCTGGCCTCCAAGCCCGTGATGGAAGGCAAAGGCTGCCTGTTCAAGAAATTCGCCGGCATCGACGTGTTCGACATCGAGCTGGCCGAGAACGACCCCGACAAGCTGGTCGACATCATCGCGGCGCTGGAGCCCACGCTGGGCGGCATCAACCTCGAGGACATCAAGGCGCCCGAGTGCTTCTACATCGAGAAGAAGCTGCGCGAGCGCATGAACATTCCCGTGTTCCACGACGACCAGCACGGCACGGCCATCATCTCGGCCGCAGCGCTGCTCAACGGCCTGGAGCTGGTCGGCAAGAAGATCGAAGACGTCAAGATCGCCGTCTCGGGCGCCGGCGCCGCCGCCATCGCCTGCCTGGACGTGATGGTCGGCCTGGGCGCCAAGCCCGCCAACATCTACGCCTGCGACTCCAAGGGCCTGATCTACATGGGCCGCGCAGGCGGCTTCGACGAATCGAAGGCCCGCTACGCCCAGAAGGACACCGGTGCGCGCACGCTGGCCGACGTGGTGAAGGACGCCGACGTCTTCCTGGGCTGCTCGGCCCCCGGCGTCATGAGCGCCGAGATGGTCAAGACCATGGGCACGCAGCCGATCATCCTGGCGCTGGCCAACCCCGAGCCCGAGATCCGCCCCGAGCTGGCCAAGGCCGTGCGCCCCGACTGCATCATTGCCACGGGCCGTTCGGACTACCCGAACCAGGTCAACAACGTGCTGTGCTTCCCGTACATCTTCCGCGGCGCGCTCGACTGCGGCGCGAGCAAGATCACGGAAGAAATGAAGCTGGCCTGCGTGCGCGAGATTGCCGACCTCACCAAGGCCGACATCAGCGAAGAAGTGGCCACCGCCTACGCCGGCCAGGAGCTGGCCTTCGGCCCCGACTACATCATTCCGAAGCCCTTCGATTCGCGCCTGATCCTGCGCATCGCGCCGGCCGTGGCCAAGGCGGCCGCCGCCTCGGGCGTGGCCTCGCGCCCGATCGAGGACATGGAGGCCTACCGCCAGCACCTGACGCGCTTCGTCTACCAGACGGGCATGTTCATGCGCCCGGTGTTCAGCGCCGCAAAAATCTCGACCACCAAGCGCGTGGCCTACGCCGAGGGCGAAGACGAGCGCGTGCTGCGCGCCGCGCAGTGGGCGGTCGACGAAGGCCTGGCCCAGCCCATCCTGGTGGGCCGCCCCGCCGTGATCGAGGCCCGCATCCAGAAGGCCGGCCTGCACATCCGTTCGGGTGTCGACTTCGAGATCGTGAACCCCGAGGACGATCCGCGCTTCCGCACCTACTGGGAGAGCTTCCACAAGCTCATGGGCCGCCGCGGCGTCACGCCCGAGGCCGCCAAGACCATGGTGCGCCGCTCCAACACGACCATCGCCGCGCTGATGCTGCACCTGGGCGACGCCGACGCGATGATCTGCGGCCTGGTCGGGCGCTTCGACGTGCACCTGGAGCACATCCGCAACCTGATCGGCCTGAAGCGCGGCGCGCCCGGCTTCGCCACGCTGAACGCGCTCACGCTCGAGAAGCGCACGGTGTTCATCACCGACACCAACGTGAACGAAGACCCGAGCGCCGAACTGCTGGCCAGCATCGCCGTGATGGCCGCCGAAGAGGTGCGCCGCTTCGGCCTGCCGCCGAAAGTCGCCTTCCTGTCGCACTCGAACTACGGCACCTCCAGCCGCGGCTCGGCGCGCAAGATGCGCCTGGCGCGCGACCTGTTCTCGCAGATGGCACCCGACATCGAGTGCGACGGCGAGATGCACGGCGACGCCGCGCTGTCCGACGAGATCCGCCGCACCGCCCTGCCCGAGACCACGCTCACGGGCGAGGCCAACCTGCTGGTGTGCCCGAACCTCGACTCGGCGCACATCCTCTACAACGTGCTGAAGATGACGGGCGCGAACGGCATCACGGTGGGCCCGATCCTGCTGGGTGGCGCGAGCTCGGCCCACGTGCTGACGCCTTCGGCGACGGTGCGCCGCATCATCAACATGACGGCGCTGGCCGTGGCGAAGGTGAAGTCCCAGGACTGACGCCGACGTTTCTTCCATGAAACACAACGCCCCGTCGCGGTCTCCGCGGCGGGGCGTTTTTCATGGACGGCCGTGTTCAGGCGTGGACAGGCGACACCACCGGCACGTCGGCCGGGTCGAACACGTTCCAGGCCAGCAGCTCCTTGTCTTCGGGCGGCGGCTCGCAGCCACCGACGCGGCTGGGCTTCCAATCGAAACGCTGTTTCGTGTCGGCCAGTGCCTCGGCGCGCTTGAAAGCGGCCAACGCCGAATCGATGACGGGCACGCCCAGCGCGTCCTGCAACTGGCGGTAGAAGCCGAACTCGAGCGTGCAGCCGAGAATGAGCGCCTCGGCGCCGTCCTCGTCGATGGCGCGGCGGCCCTGCGCGATCATGCGGCGCACGGTTTCGTCGCGGTCGCGCTGGAAGTCTTCCACGCCGAGTTCCAGCGCGCGGAACGAGGCGATCAGATGCGCATGGCCGTACTCGCGCACGCGTGCCTCGATGCGCGGCACCCACTTGCGGCGCCCCACGATCACCGACACCTTCTGCGCCAGGTTGGACGCGACCTCGAACGAGGCCTGGCAGGGCGCGACCACCACCGTCTGGCCGGAGATCTCGCGCGCCTCGACCAGCACCGGGTCGTAGAAGCAGCCGACCACCATGGCGTCGAAGCCCTGCTGCGCGGTGTCGCGCACGGCGCGCACGATGTCGGCGCCCAGCAGCGCCTCGTAGCTCTGGTACTCGACGTGGTGCTGCACCGAGGCGTTGCGCAGCGACACCACCTCGACCTCGGTGCCGGGGTTCTTCACCTCGGCGAACTCCTGCGCGAAGCGCGCGTTGTAGGTGTCGTTGCCGACGGCCCGGATCCAGCGGATGCGCAGTGCCATGTGGTTTCTCCGTTCAGGCCGGCGCGAAGGCTTCGCCCAGCGACTTCTCGAGCGGCCGGTACAGCTCGGGCATGAACATGGTGCGCGACAGCAGCAGCCGCGCGCGCGGCGCCACCAGCACGCGCAGCCGCGCGCCCTGGCGCACATGCGCCGACACCACGGGCTGGCCGTCGTCCGAGAAGGTCATGATCAGGTCGGGAAAGCGCGCGATGCGCTCGCCGCCCTGCGCCAGCAGCATGTACTCATTGATGAAGCGCAGCGTGGTGCCGGCCGCGTCGTCGAGCTCGACCACGCCGACGTCCAGTCCTTCCTGCTGCTCGCAGCGGTAGCTGCGCACCGTGCCCTCGGCGACGAGGCGCCCGTCGAGCGAACGGGCCACGGCATCGACGCCGCCGTCGAGAAAGGTCTGGCCCAGCGCGATGGCGTGGCTGATGGCGCCCGGTGCGCCGTGCTGGCGCGCGTAGCCCACGGTCACGGGGTTGCGCGCCACCGCCACCAGGCCGCCCGCCTCCACCGAGGCGCGGCGCACCACGGCCGAGGTCTGTTCGAGCCGGCCCGACACCACGCCTTCGACATAGCGGTGCGGCTCGCCGCCCGCGTAGGCCTGCACCGAGAGGTAGTCGGGCTCGGTGTGCAGGCCCAGCGCGCCCATCACGCTCGAGGGGTGGGCGCGGCCGTTGCACGCGCGGTCGATCACGGGCAGGCCGGTCATGGCGGCATGGAACCAGCCGTTGACCGTGGTCTCGGCGCCGTTCTCGTTGGCATGCAGCGCGACCAGCTTCTGGCCCGCCGGCAGCTCGCGCCGCAGCAGCTCCAGCGTGCGCAGCAGGTGCGCCGGCTGCACGTGCGGATCGGGCGCGGCCGGCGCACCGACCAGGGCCATGGTGGCGGTGAGCGCGGCCTCGTCGAACTCGTCGACGCTCCACAGCTGCGGCGTGCCGACCTGCAGCGCCAGCCGCGCGGCGCGCTCGCCGGCCGCGATGAGCCCGCCGCCCCCCCCGCCGAGGATGGCGCCGCCCCAGATGGCCGCGCGGACGTCGTCGCTGGTCAGATTGCGTTTCATGGATTCGATTCCTGTGTGTGTGTGATGAAAGGAAAGAAGGAGAACTACTTGCGCAGGCTCTTCACCGCGCCCGAGAAGAAGCTGTACAGCGCGTCGCCCGCGATGACGCCGCCGGCGAACACCTCCAGCCGTTCGCGCGCGTCGGCGCCGAGCACGGCGTGCACCGCGAGCCGGCAGGCGATGCCGGCCGCGACCATCCAGCCGGCCATCGGGCTGGCGATGAGCAGGCCGGTGGCGAACAGCACACCGAGTTGCTGGCGCGGCCCGCCCGCCAGCTGCAGCAGCGCGCCGGGCACGGCCCACAGCGCGAGGTTGCGCGCGGTCTCGCCCGAGATGCCGGCCTTGATCGCGGCCACATAGGCGGCGTTGATCGGCGCGGTCTGGTGGTTGGCGAAGAACAGCGGGTAGGCGCAGGCCACCACCACGATCGCCACGCCGAAGCCGACCATGCCGGCGATCATCTGTTCGCGCCGGCCCTCGAGTTCAAAGGCCGAGCCCGAGGCTTCGCCGCGCAGCAGGTGGCCGGCCTTGAGGTCGTAGCCCATGTCGGCAAAGGCCGGGCCGGTGGCGGCCGAGAAGCCGGCCAGCACCACCAGCGCCTCGGGCGGAAAGCCGATCAGGATGCCCAGCAGCAGCGAGATCAGCGCCACCGCGAAGGCCGGGAACCAGCCCGAGTGCATGGCCGCGATGCCCACGATCAGCTCGTGCACGAAGGCCGCGAAGGTGCCGTACACGATGAACAAGGCCAGCATGCCGGGCGACATGCCGGTGTAGATGCCGGTGCCCGCGCACAGCAGCACCATGATCGCGAGGTAGCCCGCGCCGCCCAGCTTGAGCGAGCGGCCGAGCACGCTGGCGCCGCGGGCCTCGGCCAGCGCCTCTTTCGTCGCGGCGGTGCTGTCGGTGTCGGCCGTGCGCCCATGCTTCTTCAGCACCACGCACGCCACCTGCACCAGCGCGACGAGGCCGGCGCCGATCATCATCCCGTGCGGCACGTAGCGCGTGCCGATGTCGAAGCCGAACAGCGGCGCCGAGTAGCCGCGCACCAGCAGCCCGATGCCGAAGGCGGTCATGGCGCCGAGCCCGCCGATCAGCGCCACGCCGAAGGCCGACATCGGCAGCTTGAACACCGCGCCCGCCACGCCGGTGGCCAGCCCGCCCAGCAGCAGCCAGGCCTGCTTGCCGCCGCCGTCGCCCGCCTTGATCGCCTCGGCCGCGGCGATGCCCAGCGGCCACGGGTTCTTGGCCGGGAAGGCGGGCGTGTCGAACATGCGGTACAGCAGCCAGGCGTCGAGCAGCATCGCCAGGCTCACGCCGATGAGCATCGGCACCACCATCTGCGGCAGGCCGAACAGGAAGGGAATGCCGATCGGCAGGAACAGGCTGTTGGCCGCGCCGAAGGTGGCCGACGAGATGCTCGTCTGCGCCAGGTTCTGCGCATGCACCGAGCGAAAGCCCCGGAACATGGCCAGCGGCACGCGCGCCAAGGTCATGGCCGCGAGCGCGCCGATCAGCGAGGTGCTCGGCGTGATGCCCAGGCTGGCCAGCATCTGGATGCCGACGATGGCGCCGAACACGCTCAGCACCACCGTGAGGATCAGGTTGGCGGGCGCGAGCGCCTTGGGATGCAGCGCGGCCGGCGGCGGCGCGGTGTGCCCGGCGCCCTTGTCTTCCAGCGGCGCGACGGCGGTCACTTCATGGTGCATGGTCATTCCTTGTTAGTTCCATATTTTGGAACCATGTCCAATAAACTTGAACTGAATGATAAAACCGTACTTTCGGCTGTCAAGCGGGCGTTCACCCGGGTCGGCCGAAAAGACGCACCGGCGCCGAACCTATGATTCCCACCCCAACCTACCGAACACGATGAGCACCCTTGCCAACGCCATGGACGTCCTGAAGCTGATCGCGCGGCTGCGCCGCGACATCACGGTGACGGACGTCGTGACCGAGCTGGGCCTGCCCAAGAGCTCGGCCTCCCGCACGCTGAGCATGATGGCCAGCTACGGCTTCCTGGACCGCGACACGGCCACGCGCGCCTACCGCCCGGGCGGCGTGATCATGGAAGCCTCGTACCACTTCCGCGCCTCGCGCAACACGGCCTCGCTGGTCGAGGAGGCGCTCGACGCGCTCGTGCGCGAGACCGGCTGCACGGGCTACATCAACGTGCTCGACGGCACCGACACGCTGGTGATCCAGATGCGCACCGGCGCCGGCGCGCTGCAGATCTACACGCCGCCGGGCAGCCGCGCACCCGCCTACTCCAGCGCCATGGGCCGAGCGCTGCTGGCCCGCCTGGACGACGACGAAGTGGGCGCGCTGATCGGCAGCCGGCTCGACCAGGGCCGCGGCCACGCACCGAAGACCCGCAAGGATCTGCTGGCGCGCCTGGCCGTGATCCGCGACACCGGCTGGGCCCTGTCGCGCGGCGAGTACGTGACCAACGTGGCGGGCATCTCGTCGGCGGTGCTCGACCCCGCCACGCGCCAGACCTACGCCTTCGGCATCGCGCTGCCGGCGGAACAGCTGTCGGAAGCGCTGGTGGAACGCTTCGGCGCCACCGTGCGCGACGCCGCCAGCAGCGTGGGCAAGCGCGTGGGCGATCCGTACTGGCTGGGCTTCGGGGCGACGACGCCGACCTGAGCACCACGCCGGCGCCAGCCGCACGCCCCGCCGCGTTCGCCGCTGCGGGGCTTTTTTTCGTCCGCTGCATCGTGAGGCGCAGGGTGCGCCAAGGCGGTGCTTCCGGGCGTCCGATCGCCCTTTCCAGAAGCCTCCAACCACCATTTCGGCTGGCATGCAATCTGCTAATACCCTGAGCAGATATTTCTCATATCTTACTAATATATTTAAAAACCAAGCCTTCAAGCCCTGGTTTCGACCGCTGTCCGCAGCGCCCTTTTCTTCTTTTTTCGAGGTACACGTTCATGAGCAATCCCCGCTGGCAAGGCATCTTCCCCGCCATCACCACCAAGTTCCACGCCGACGAAAGCATCGACGCCGAGGGCACCGCCCGCCACATCGACTTCCAGATCCGCAACGGCATCCACGGCCTCGTCACCTGCGGTTCGCTGGGCGAAGCCAGCACGCTGACGCTGGAAGAAAAGCTGCAGGTGGCGAAGATCGCCCTGGAAGCCGCCGACGGCCGCATCCCCGTGCTGGCCAACGTGTCGGAGACCAGCACCCGCGAAGCCCTGCGCTACGTCGACGGCGCCAACAAGCTGGGCGTGGCCGGCTACATGGTCATGCCCTCGGTGATCTACGTGGCCGACGCGCGCGAAGCGATGCTCAACGTGCGCACCATCGCCAACGCGGCCCAGAAACCCATCATGGTCTACAACAACCCGGTGGCCTACCGCGTGGACCTCAAGCCCCAGCACATGGTCGAGCTGGCCGACTGCGAGTGGATCGCCGCCATTAAGGAAAGCACCGACGACATCCGCCGCATCACCGACCTGCGCAACACGGTGGGCGACCGCTACCAGCTGTTCCTGGGCGTGGACGATCTGGCCTACGAAGGCCTGGCGCTGGGCTGCGACGGCCTGCTGGCCGGTGTCGGCTGCGCCTTCCCGCGCGAGACGGTGGCGCTGTACGACCTGATGAAGGCCGGCAAGTTTGCAGAGGCCCTGAAGCTGTACCAGTGGATGACGCCGATGCTGCACCTGGACGTGTCGACCAAGCTGGTGCAGAACCTCAAGCTCATCGACCTGCTGGTCGGCGTGGGCACCGAGCACATGCGCCGCCCGCGCCTGCCGCTCATCGGCGAAGAGCGCGCCTTCATCGAGAAGGTCGTCGGCAAGGCGCTGGCCACGCGGCCCGCGCAATACCAGTCGGTCATGTAATCGCCGCGCGCACGACGCACCGCAAGGCCCAGAACACCATGCAAGAAAACGCCTTGAAAGAAAGCGGCGGCCTGTCCCGCCGCGTGCTCGACGCGTCGGACCTCGTCCTGCGCTGCGAGCGCCACCTGCTCAGCAGCCTGATGGGCCTGCTCATCGTGCTGGTGCTGCTGAACGTGGTCACGCGCTACGGCGGCTTTCCGCTGTACTGGGTGGACGAGGCCTCGGTGTACTGCGTGGTCTGGCTCACCTTCATCGGTGCGTCGGCGATGACGCGGCTGCGGCTGGACTTTGCGGTGACGCTGCTCACCGACAAGCTCGGCGCCCGGGCCGTGCGCGTCGCCAAGGCCAGTGCCTCGGGCGGCGTGCTGCTGCTCGGGCTGGCGCTGCTCGCGATGTGCTGGCTGTGGATGGACCCCGCCGGCATCGTGCGCCACGGCTTCGACGCGAAGGAGTTCGCGGCCGAGAGCTTCAACTTTCTCTACACCGAGCGCACGCAGACGCTCGACTGGCCGACGTGGGTGGTGCAGCTGATCCTGCCGATCTTCGCGCTCACCCTCAGCGTGCATGCGCTGGCCAACCTCTTCGAAGACCTCGGCCTGCAGCCCAAGCGCACGCACGACGAGTTCCATGTCGCCAACGCGGACGCCGTGAACTGAAATGCTGACCTCTGCCTTCTTCCTGCTGCTCATGCTGGTCGGCGTGCCGATCGGTGCCTGCCTGTGCCTGTCGGGCATCGTCTACATCCTCAACTCGGGCGACACGGTGCTGTTCCAGTCGTTCCCGGTGCAGATGTTCGGCGGCGTCGACAGCTACAGCCTCATCGCGATTCCGCTGTTCATCCTCATCGGCGAGATCATGAACGGCGGCGGCATCACGCGCCGGCTGGTCGACCTCGCGCTGGCCTTCATCGGCTCGGTGAAGGGCGGCCTGGCCTACGTGAACATCCTGGCGAACATGCTGGTGTCGTCGATCATCGGCTCGGCCACCGCGCAGGTGGCGATCATGAGCCAGATCATGGTGCCCGAGATGGAGAAGCAGGGCTACGACAAGACCTTCGCCGCCGGCATCACGGTGTACGGCGGCATGCTCGGCCCGATCATTCCGCCCTCGGTGATGTTCGTGGTGTACAGCGTGCTCGCGCAGGTGGCGGTGGGCGACATGCTCATCGCCGGGATCATCCCCGGCGTGATCCTCACGGTGCTGTTCTTCATCGTCATCGCCGGCATGGGCGTGATCTACAACTACCCGCGCACCGAGAAGCGCACCGCCCGCCAGCGGCTGCACACGATCCTCACGGCCTGCCCGACGCTGCTCATTCCCATCGTGATCGTCGGCTCGATCCTCGGTGGCCTGGCCAACCCCACCGAATCGGCGGCGGTGGGCGCGGTGGCCGCGGTGCTGGTGGGGCGCTACGTGACCAAGGAATTCCGCTTCGCGATGATTCCGCAGATCCTGCTGAAGTCGGCGATCTACTCGGCGGTGGTGCTGTTCCTGGTGGCGGCCGCCGCGGTGTTCTCGTGGCTGCTGATCTACGGCAAGGTGCCGCAGGCCACGGCCGCGTGGATACAGACGGTGGCGAAGGACCCGATCGCCTTCCTGCTTCTGGTGAACGTGATCCTGCTGGTGATCGGCACCGTGATCGACGGCATTCCCGGTCTCATCATGACCGTGCCGATCCTCTTGCCCATCGCGACCGAGATCTACGGCATCGACCCGCGCCATTTCGGCGTGGTGGTGGTCATCAACCTCGTGCTCGGGCTGATGACGCCGCCGGTGGGGCTGAGCTTCTTCGTGGCCTCGGCGGTGACGGGTGCCAAGCCCGGAAAGATGTTCATCGTCACGCTGCCCTTCTTCCTGATCTGCTGCGTGGCGCTGGTGCTGCTGTCGCTGTTCCCGAGTCTTTCTCTTGCGCTCATCAAGTAAGCGCTGAACCGATCTCTCTCTCGCTTCCCTTCACCTCACCCCACAGGAGCTTCGCATGGCCCTCTCCCGCCGCCAGTTCGTCCAGGCCGCCGCCGGCACCGCCGCCGCGTCGGCCGCCCTCTTCGGCACCGTGTCGCGTGCCGCCGCCGCCAAGGAATTCCGCCTGGGCCTCATCACGCCCGCGGGCCACTCGTGGAACCGCGCCGCGGTGAGCTTCGGCGAAGCGCTGAAAAAAGCCACCGACGGCCGCCTGAGCGCCACGGTGTTCCACTCGGGCCAGCTCGGCAACGAGTCGGCCATGATGCAGCAGCTGCAGTCGGGCGCGCTCGACATGGGCTGGATCCAGGCGGCCGAGCTCGGTTCGCGCGTGGCGAGCGTGGCGGCCATCAACGCACCGTACCTCGTGCGCTCGACCACCAACGTCGCCTCGCTGGTGCGCACGCCCGCGGCGCTCAAGCTGCTCGACGTGCTGCCGCGCGAGACCGGCACCATCGGCCTGGGCTGGGGCATCACCGGCATGCGCGTGGTGTTCGCCACCAAGGACATCGCCTCGCCCACCGACCTGAAGGGCATGAAGCTGCGCATCAACCCCACGCCGGTGTACCGCGACTTCTACCAACTGCTGGGCGCCGCGCCCACGCCCATTCCCACGCCGGGCGTGTTCGACGCCATGTCCAACGGCCAGGTCGACGGGCTCGAAGCCGACATCGAGTTCTCGTGGAACCAGCGCTTCGACCGCGTCTCGAAAAGCCTGCTGCCGATGAACGCGCTGTTCATGCCCTTCGCGCCGCTGGTGTCGGGCCGCATCTGGCAGACGCTCGATGCGAAAGACAAGGCGCTCATCACCGACCTCGTGAAGCAGCAGCTCGACGCGCAGATCAAGGACATCGTGACCACCGAGCTGGGCCTCATCGACAAGTTCAAGGCCAGCGGCATCGCGATCAAGAGCGCCAGCAACTACAACCCCGCGCCGGTCATCGCCGAGTTCGACAAGGTCTGGCTGCCCAAGGCGCCGCAGATTGCCGAGCTGCGCAAGATCGGCGCGACGCTCTGACGGCGGTCCACGGCCCGGATTCCCAGGCGCGGTGCACGCCGCACACGCCTTGGGCGGGCCGCGCACCTTGGTGATTCACCGGAAGGGTTCGCACCAATCGCGTGCGGGCACCGTTTTTGCTTGAATGCCGAAGCATTCACCTTCACGGAACCCGCATGAACAAGCGTCAACTGATCCAGTCCTTCCTCGCCGCCTCGGCCCTCAGCTTCGGCCTGTCTTCGGCCATGGCCCAGAGCCCGACGCCGATCAAGTTCCAGCTCGACTGGCGTTTCGAAGGACCGGCCGCGCTGTTCCTGCATCCCGCGGCCAAGGGCTACTTCAAGGCCGCCGGCCTGGACGTGACCATCGACGCCGGCAACGGCTCGGGCGGCACCGTGACGCGCGTGGCCTCGGGCGCCTACGACATGGGCTTTGCCGACCTCGCGGCGCTGATGGAGTTCCACGCCAACAACCCCGACAGCCCGAACAAGCCGGTCGCCGTGATGATGGTCTACAACAACACGCCGGCCTCGGTCATGGCGCTCAAGAAGAGCGGCATCACCAAGCCGGCCGACCTCGCCGGCAAGAAGCTGGGCGCGCCGGTGTTCGACGCCGGCCGCCGCGCGTTCCCGATCTTCGCCAAGGCCAACAACATCGGCGCCGTGAACTGGACCGCCATGGACCCGACGCTGCGCGAGACCATGCTGGTGCGCGGCGACATCGACGCCATCACGGGCTTCACTTTCACCTCGCTGCTCAACCTGGAAGCGCGCGGCGCCAAGGCGGCCGACGTGGTGATCCTGCCCTACCCCGACTACGGCGTGAAGCTGTACGGCAACGTGATCATCGCCTCGCCCAAGCTGCTCAAGGACAACCCGGCGGCGGTGAAGAAGTTCCTCTCGGCCTTCGCCAAGGGTGCCAAGGAAGTGATCGCCAACCCGGCCATGGGCATCGAGTCGGTGAAGGCGCGCGACGGCATCATCGACAGCAAGCTCGAGACGCGCCGCCTGCAGTTGGCGATCGACACCGTCATCAACAGCGCCGACGCGCGCACCGAGGGCTTCGGCGCCGTCAACGCGGGCCGCATGTCGCTCATGGCCTCGCAGGTGTCCGATGCCTTCAACACCAAGACGCGCGTGAGCCCCGACGCCGTGTGGACCGCGGCCATGCTCCCGCCTGCGGCCGAGCTCAGCGGAATCCTGCGCAAGTGATGGCGGCCGGCGCAACGACACCCGACGCGGCCGCCCCCTTCGTCGATTTCCAGGACGTCTGGCTCGCCTACAACGAAGAGCTGCTGCGCGCCAACCACTTCGCGGTCGAGGCCATCGACCTGAAGGTGACGCGCGGCGAGTTCATCGCCATCGTCGGCCCCTCGGGCTGCGGCAAGTCGACCTTCATGAAGCTCACCACGGGGCTGAAGATGCCCTCGATGGGCAAGATCCGCATCGACGGCCAGCCCGTGACCGGGCCGCTGAAGATCTCGGGCATGGCCTTCCAGGCGCCCTCGCTGCTGCCGTGGCGCACCACGGTCGACAACGTGCTGCTGCCGCTGGAAATCGTCGAGCCCTACCGCTCGAACTTCAAGGCCAAACGCAAGGAATACGAAGAGCGCGCCCGACGCCTGCTGCAGAAGGTGGGCCTGGGCGGCTACGAGGACAAGTTCCCGTGGCAGCTCTCGGGCGGCATGCAGCAGCGCGCGAGCATCTGCCGCGCACTCATCCACGAGCCCAAGATGCTGCTGCTGGACGAGCCCTTCGGCGCGCTCGACGCGTTCACGCGCGAAGAGCTGTGGTGCATCCTGCGCGACCTGTGGACCGAGCAGCAGTTCAACGTGATCCTGGTCACGCACGACCTGCGCGAGTCGGTGTTCCTGGCCGACACGGTGTACGTGATGAGCAAGAGCCCCGGACGCTTCGTGGTCAAGCGCGAGATCGACCTGCCGCGCCCGCGCGAGCTGGAGCTGACCTACACCAAGGAGTTCACCGACATCGTGCTCGAACTGCGCGGCCACATCGGCGCCATCCGCGGCAACGCCACCACCCCCTCCGCCGCGGCGGCGGCGCACTGAGGAGGCGGCGATGAAAAACACCAAACAACTCGAGCGCTGGTCGCCGTGGCTGCTGCTCGTGGCGGTGCTCCTGCTGTGGCAGGTGATCTGCGCGGGCTTCGGCGTTTCGGACTTCATCTTTCCGAGCCCGCTGCGCATCTGGGAGCAGTTCTGGGAGTTCAAGGAAATCATCGCGGGCCACGCGTGGCGCACCTTCTGGGTCACGATGGCGGGCTTCGGCCTGGCGATCGTGGTGGGCGTGCTGCTGGGCTTCGTGATCGGCAGCTCGCGCCTGGCCTATGCGGCGATCTACCCGCTCATGACGGCCTTCAACGCACTGCCCAAGGCGGCCTTCGTGCCGATCCTGGTCGTGTGGTTCGGCATCGGCATCGGGCCGGCGATCCTCACGGCGTTTCTGATCAGCTTCTTCCCGATCATGGTGAACATCGCGACCGGCCTGGCCACGCTCGAGCCCGAGCTGGAAGACGTGCTGCGCGTGCTGGGTGCCAAGCGCTGGGACGTGCTCGTCAAGATCGGCCTGCCGCGCTCCATGCCCTACTTCTTCGGCTCGCTGAAGGTGGCGATCACGCTGGCCTTCGTCGGCACCACGGTGTCGGAGATGACCGCCGCCAACGAGGGCATCGGCTACCTGCTGATCTCGGCCGGCTCGGCCATGCAGATGGGCCTGGCCTTCGCGGGCCTGATGGTGGTGGGCGCGATGGCGATGATCATGTATGAGCTGTTCAGCCTCATCGAGAAGCACACCACCGGCTGGGCACACCGCGGCTCGCAGAACGCATAAATAATGGGGGCATGACCCCCGAACAGATCACCCGCGCGCTGCGTCGCGCCGACGCCGTGGCGCGACGCGCCATGGCCATGGGCCGCCACCCCTTCGGCGCCGTGCTCGTCGCACCCGACGGCGAGACCATCCTCGCCGAGCAGGGCAACATCGACACGGTGCACCACGCGGAGGCCACGCTCGCGCGCCATGCGGCGCAGAACTGGCCGCCCGAGTACCTGTGGCAGTGCACGCTCGTGACCACCTTCGAGCCCTGCGCCATGTGCGCGGGCACGAGCTACTGGGCCAACATCGGGCGCATCGTGTACGGCGCGGAAGAATCCGCGCTGCTCGCACTCACCGGCGACCACCCCGAGAACCCGACGCTGAGCCTGCCCTGCCGCGAGGTCTTCGCGCGCGGACAGAAACCCGTCGAGGTGATCGGCCCCGTGCCCGAGGTGGCCGACGAGATGATCGCCACGCACCGGGGGTTCTGGGAATCGCGCTAGTGGCCCCGCACGGCGTGTTCGCGCCTTACCTGGAACGTTGGCAGCTCACGCCCGACGGCGAGGCCTTCACCTCGCTGAGCGGCACGCTGCTGCCCGTGCGCCAACAGGGCGTTGCGGCCATGCTCAAGGTGTCGCACGAGGCCGAGGAGCAGGCGGGCAGCCTGCTGATGGCCTGGTGGAACGGCGACGGCGCCGCGCCCGTGCTGGCCCATAGCGACGAGGCCTTGTTGATGGTGCGCGCACAGGGTACGGCCTCGCTCGCGCAGCTGGTTCACGAAGGCCGCGACGATGAGGCCACGCGCATCCTGTGCGCCGCCGCCGCGCGCCTGCATGCCCCGCGCGACACGCCACCGCCCCCGACGCTGGTGCCGCTCGCGCGCTGGTTCGAGGCGCTGTGGGCCGGCGCGGCGACGCACGGCGGCGTCTTCGACCACAGCGCGCACACCGCACGCGAATTGCTGGCGGCGCCGCGCGAGGTGGTCGTGCTGCACGGCGACATCCACCACGGCAACGTGCTCGACTTCGGCCCGGCCGGCTGGCTCGCCATCGACCCCAAGGGCCTGCACGGCGAGCGCGGCTTCGACCACGCGAACATCCTGTGCAACCCGGACGGCGAGAGCGCATTGGCGCCGGGGCGCTTCGCGCATCGCATCGAGGTCATCGCGGAGGCCGCGGGCATCGAGCGGCGGCGATTGCTGCAGTGGGTGCTGGCTTGGGCCGGGCTGTCGTCGGTGTGGATGCTGGAAGATGGCGAGGCACCCGGGAGCACGCTGGAGGTGGCGAAGCTGGCGGCTGCGGCGCTCGGGATCGCCGGCTAGAGCGCCAACACATGTCTCGCCCTCACTCTTACCTCGATGTCCTTGCGCGGGTCCTGGCGCTACCGCTGTCGGAAAGCCTTGCGTCTTCTGACGAAAGCTTTCATGCGGCATCGGCGGGTGCGGACACGCTGATCGTCGACGTCGAGAAGCGCCGCTACCACCGCGTGCCCGATGCGCGCCCTCTGAGCTTTGAAGACGCGGCGCAGGACGGCGTCGCGCAGGCAGCGCTGCAGCTTGAACACCGCGATGGCATCCGCACGATCGCGCTGGCCGCGCAGGACGACAGCTTCTGGACGCCGCTGCCCGACCCGCGCGTGATCGGCCTGCCGCGCATCGTGCAGCGGCATGACGCGGCGTGGACGTCTCCGGCACCGCCGCCTTCAAATGCCCCTTCACGAACCAGCATCACCGACTGGCTGGGTTCGCTGGTCGCGCTGGCGGTGCTGGCCTTCTTTGCCGCCTTCGGTTTCAACGCACTGCGCTGGTCGTTGAGTGGAGGTTGGAACCTGCTGTGGCTGTTGGTGGGGCTGCCGGTGTTTCCGATCTTCGGCGTGCTGACGCTGGTGGCCGTCTATACCCTCGTGCGGCGCGCCGTGCCGCCGCCGAGACGCCGGGCGCTCGAAGCAATCCACGTCGGTCGCGACGAAAGCTTTCGCCTCGGCGAGCCGATGGCGTTCAGGGTCGATGCCATGGTGCCCGCATCTGTGGACGGCCAGCCCGCGCAAGCACCGCCCCAAATCTTCGCGCGCCTGGTCGTCCAGACACTGAACGACCCGGAGGATGGCGATTGGTCGCTGAGAGACCAGTTCTGGGGCTGGGGCGAAGCCGATTGCACGCCATCGACGCTTTCCGGTACGGACGAACGCCGCGTGCACTATGCCGGCAGCGCAACAGCAACACGCCGGACACCACGCGAGGCACAAGAACGCTGGTACCTGGAGTTATCCGCCAGCCGGGAGATGGGTGTCGAACCCTTCCACATCGCCAGCCTCCCCACGCCTCCCCTGATCACTCCGTACCAGATGGTGCAGCCCCCGGACCGCCAAGCGCAACTCGACGCCTTGCTGCTGAACGCGGCATCGGACCTGATCCACAAGGCCTACAACAGCGAGAACGGCACAGCCCTGCGTGATGACTTCACGCCCGACGAGTGCCGAGCGGTATTCACCATCGACGCTGAGGCGCTGGTGGACCGCGCGATGACCACCCGTTGGTACGAAGACAGGATCAGGACCGAGCGAATCACCAGCGATGGCTGCTTCTACATGCTGAAGGAAGGTCCGGCCTTCCAACTCATGTACACCGAGCGCCATGAGACCGTGACGGTGTGCGAGTCACCTGATCTGCGCAGCGTGGTGGGGCGCTACCTTTTCGCAGAGCATCTTTTTGTCGACCATCTGGCGGGTGCGGAAACAATCAAGGTGCTGCGGCCCCGCATCTACTAACCCAGCCGCAGCGACGCCTCATCCCGCCAATAGGCCACCGCCGCCAGCCACCCTTCCCACACGCATCCATTGCAGCCGCGCCCGCAGCAGGTGGTGGGCTCGGGCGGCGGCGCACGCATCGCCACCCCTTCGGCATCGAGCATCGCCTGCACGCGCGCGATCAGCGCCTGCGCACCGGCAAGGTTCGTGGGTTCGGGCAGCCGGTCGATGGCGTTCATGGCGGGCGGGCCTTCTTCAGGCCTCGAGGTTCATCAGTTCGAGCCGCATCTTCGCGCCGCCCGATTCGCTCGATCCGATGCTCAGCTGGCCGCGATGCAGCCGCGCCACCTCGGCCACGAGGTGCAGGCCCAGCCCGGCGCCGCGCCCGCGCGGCACGAGCCGGTGGAACGGTGCCACCACGCGCTCGCGGTCGGCCTCGGGAATGCCGGGGCCCGAGTCGCGCACCTCGATGCACGAGGGCTCGCACAGCCGCACCTGGATGTCGCAGCCCGGCCCGCCGTGCTCGATGGCGTTCTGGATCAGGTTGGTGAGCGCGCGTTCCAGCGAGGGCGCGTCGCCGCGCACCGTGAGCGGCTGCGGCGCATCGACCGACAGCGTGCAGCGGCTGCGGATGGCGAGCGGCGCGATGTCGGCCGCCACGCGCTCGCACAGTGACTTCAGTTCCACCTGCTGGTCCAGCGACAGGCCGTGGTCCAGGCGCTGCAGGTCGAGCAGTTGCTCGGCCAGCGTGGCCAGCCGCGCCGAGGCCTGCATGAGCTTCATCTTCAGCGGGTCGTTGGGCAGGCCTTCGAGGTGGATCTGCAGCGTGGTGATCGGCGTGCGCAGCTCGTGCGCGGCATCGGCCAGGAAGCGCTCCTGCCGGTCGTAGCCTTCGTTGAGCCGGTCGAAGGCGCGATTGACCGCGTTGACCAGCGGACGGATCTCGCTGGCCACGTTGGCCAGCGGCAGGCGCGTGGTGCGCTCGTGCACGTCGATGCCCTCGGCATGCTCCGCCGTGGCCACCACGCCCTTCAGGCCGCGCTTGACGACGAACGGCGTCGCCAGGATCACGCCCAGGCAGGTGACGAGCGCCATCGGCGCCACCAGGAACAGGAAGGCGATGCCGGTGCCCTTGAGCGTGTTCTCCACCGTGAGCGGGCCGCCGGTCTGCGCCATCACGGCCACCGGGCCGGCGCGCGATTCGATGCGCTCGAAGCGGGCCTTGGGCCGGGTGCCGTCGCTCTCGGGGTCGATGGCCACGCGCTCGGTGTCGTCGAGCGCATCGAGCAGCCGCAGGTAGGCGGGCGGCACCTCGCCGTGGCGCAGCTGCACGCCGCGCGGGTCGCGCACGATGAACCAGAACTGCGGGTCGGCCTTCTGCAGCCGCCGCAGCGCGCTCGTGGGCTCGACCACCAGCTGGCCATCGGCGCCGCGCATCAAGGCGCGCTGTATGGAGGCCACCGTCTCGTGGCCGGTCTCGTCGACCACGCGGCCCAACGCCCACGCCAAGCCGAGGAAGCCGCCCATCACCAGCAGGCCGACCACCACCTGCAACAGGATCAGGCTCCAGATCAGCCGCCAGCGCAGCGAAAGCAGGCTGAGGCTCATGCCGACTGCGGCGCGCACATCAGGTAACCCACCCCGCGGATCGCATGGATCTCGACCTGCGCGCCGGCCTTGTCGAGCTTGGAGCGCAGGCGCGAGACGTGCGTGTCGAGCGCGTTCGACTGGATGTCGTCCTTGTGGCCGTACACGCGGTCTTGCAGGGCCTCGCGCAGCACGGTGCGGCCGCGGTGTTCGAGCAGCGTCTCGAGCACCAGCAGCTCGCGCCGCGGCAGCGTGAGGCAGGCCTCGCCCACGTGCGCCTGGCGCGTGTGGTGGTCGAAGCGCAGCTGCCCGAGCGTCATGATGAAGTTGGCGCGCACCGCGGGGCGGCGTGCCAGCGCGCGCACGCGGGCCAGCAGCTCGTCCATCGAGAAGGGCTTGGCCAGGTAGTCGTCGGCGCCGCCGTCCAGGCTCAGCACGCGCTCGGCCACGTCGGTCATGGCGGTGAGCACGAGCACGGCGCAGGCGATGTGGTTCTGCGCAAGGAACGCGACGAGCGAGAGGCCGTCGCCATCGGGCAGCCCGCGGTCGAGCACGACCACGTCGTAGGGCGCGCCGAGCGCGGCCTCCTCGGCTGCGCGCAGCGAGCTCGCCACATCGACCACCGCCTGGTTCTGGCGCAGCGCCGACGCGAGCGCCTGCGCCAGGTCGGCTTCGTCTTCGACAAGCAGGATTCTCATGGGGGGGATGGGGAGGGACCGGACAGGCGGGTGATTCTAGAGAGCCCCACATGAGGTAACGCAATGTTCACGCAATGCATGCGCCTACGCTGTGGCGCTTCCCTCTCCTGAAAGCGCACCGGTGACGCTGCCCTCCCGCCCGAACCCCGCCGCCCTCCCCGTCACGCCCTGGTACCTGGCGCTGGGGCAGCGCTTCGCCACGCTGTGGGTCGTGAAGATGATCGGCACCACGCTCGGCATCTCGGGCTTCTTCGTCCTGTACTTCTGGGTGATGCACCACCCGCCCTCGGTGCCCACGGTGATGCCGCTCACCGCCATCGACCACTGGGTGGACGTGAGCGACGACGCGATGCTGCTGTACAGCTCGCTGTGGTTCTACATCTCGCTCGCACCGGCCTTCACGAAAAACAAGGCCGAGCTGTGGGCCTGCGCACGCGGGGCCGCGCTCATGGCGGCCATCGGCCTGGCGGTGTTCTGGTGCTTTCCGACGGTGGTGCCGAGCTTCGCGATCGACTGGTCGCAGTACCCGGCGCTGCAGTTCCTCAAGAGCGCCGATGCGGGCGGCAATGCCTTCCCGTCGCTGCATGTGGCCTTCGCCGTGTTCGCGGCCGTGTGGCTCGGCCGCCAGCTGCGCAGCGTGCAGGCGCCCGCGTGGACGCAATGGGTGAACGTGCTGTGGGCCGTGGGGATCGTCTATTCGACGCTGGCCACGCGCCAGCACGTGCTGCTCGACGTGCTCGGCGGTGTGCTGCTGGCGGGCCTGGTGTGCTGGCGGCGCGCGCCGCGTGCCCGTTTGGTGCTGGCCGAGGCGTGAGCGCCGTCGGTTACCAGAAGATCCAGAGCGCCAGGCCGCCGAAGATCGTCCACTTCACGAGGTAGTACGCGCGCTTGTCCCAGGCCTTCAGGCGCTTGCCGATCACGCGGATCTGGTAGATGTACTTGAAGGCGCGGTTCAGGCCGCCCGTCTTGTCGCCCGCGTCGTTGGGCGAGGCGGCGGCGGCCAGCAGGTTCTTCGCGAACCAGCGGTTCACGGCGCTGGCCCAGCGGTACTTCAGCGGACGCTCGATGTCGCAGAACAGGATCACGCGGTCGTGGTCGGTGGTGTTCTCGGCGTAGTGGATGTAGGTCTCGTCGAACACCACGGCCTCGCCGTCGCGCCAGTGGTAGCGCTGGCCGTCGACGTCGATGTAGCAGCCTTCGACGCCCGGCGTCCACAGGCCCAGGTGGTAACGCAGCGAACCGGCGAACGGGTCGCGGTGGCGCACGAGGCGGCTGCCCGGGGGCAGTTCGGCGAACATCGCGGCCTTGATGGTGCCGATGCCCTTGAGCAGCTCGGTGGTGCGCGGGCACAGCACGGCGGCCGAAGGATGCGCATCGTCGTACCACTTCAGGTAGAAGCGCTTCCAGCCGCTCTTGAAGAAGGAGTTGAAGCCCACGTCGTTGAACTGGCTCGAGGCCTTGATGCTGCCGCCGTTGCGCATGGCCAGCGCTTCTTCGCGGATCACTTCCCAGTTTTCCTCGAGGATGCGCATCTCGGGGAACTGCGCGGGCGACAGGTACGGCGTACCGGGCACCTTCGAGAAAAGGTACATGAAGACGTTCAGCGGCGCCAGGAAGGTCGAGTGATCAGAGAGCTGTCTGAAGAACTTGTGCCGGACCTGGCCGCGGAAGTGAACGTAGAGTGCGCTGAGCACGAAGATGGCAAGAATGACCCACTTCATTGGTGAAAGTGTCCTGTAGACGAGCGCCGGGGGAGCCGGCTAGTGTAAATCCTTGCCCCGGAACAGGCCCGGCCGGGGCCTTTTCCCCCGGGCTCAGGCGCCGACGAGCAAAGGCTGCGGCACGTCGGCCTGCGCCAGCGGCAGCCGCACCGTGGCCAGCAGGCCGCCGCCCGGGGCCTCGCCCAGCACCGCATCGCCACCGTGCCGGTCGACCACCGACTTGACGATCGCCAGGCCCAGCCCACTGCCGCTTTGCGTCTGGTCGGGGTTGCGGAAGAAGCGGTCGAACACGCGCTCGCGCAGCGCGGGCGGAATGCCCGGGCCCGTGTCGGCCACGGTCAGCAGCGCCCGCGCGCCCTCGCGCGCCACGTGCACCGTCACGGTGGCACCGCAGGGGCTGTACTTGATCGCGTTGTCGATCAGGTTGTCGATCATCGAGACCAGGCTTTCGCGCTCGCCGAGCACCGGCACGGCGTCGTCGCACACCAGTTCGAGCTCCACGCCGCGCGCACGCGCCAGGCCCTCGATCATGGCCAGCCGGTCCTGCACCAGCCCGTCGAGCGACAGCATCACGGGCAGCGCGTTGGTGGCGACGGCGTCGCTGCGCATGAGCTGCAGCAGCTGCCCCACCAGCCGCGCCGCGCGGTCGTTGCTGCGCAGCAGGTTGGCCATGAGCTCGCGCTGGCCCTCGTCGCTGCTCTGCTCCTTCAGCGCCTCGACGTTCACGCGCATGGCCGCCAGCGGCGTGCGCAGCTCGTGCGCCGCGTCGGCGATCAGGCTGCGCTCGCGCGTGGTGCTGTCGCGCACCCGCAGCAGCAGGCTGTTGATGCTCTGCACCATCGGCTTGAGCTCCTTGTGCGGCGGCGTGTACGACAGCGGCGTCAGGTCGTCGGGGCCGCGCTCGGCGGTCTCGCGGCTCACCTGGCGCCACGGACGCAGCGCCAGCCGCACCGACAGCCAGGCGGGAAAGACCAGGAACGGCAGGCTGATCACCAGCGGCAGCAGGTAGTAGCCGCGCGACAGCACGGTGACGGCCAGCCGCCACACGCTGGGCTCGGCCAGCACCACGCGGGTGTCGGCGATGGGCGAGGCCATCGTGCGCGCGCGCCACTCGCGGCCGCCCGCGACCACGGTCTCGTTGCGGTCGGGCACCGAGTTCAGCAGCACGGGCACGCCGGCGCGCGAGTTGTAGATCAGCTTGCCGTGCTGCCACACCTGCATGACCGCCAGGGCTTCGTTGGTTTCGTCGCCGTCGCTGAGCGCCTCGATGAGCGCGGCGTCGAAGGCCTCGAGCGCCTCTCGTTGCCGCTCGGGTTGGTCCTCCAGCTTCTGCGCAATGGAGATCGCCGCCTTGAAGATGCTGGTGAACCGGAGCAGCCCCGGGTCCTTGTACGAGTCGTACAGCAGCAGCCCCACGGCCGAGGTCCACAGCAGCGCGACCACGGCCATCTGCGCCACCAGCAGGCGGCGCATCAGGGACGGCTGGTTCCAGTTCTTCCAGCCGCGCGCCAGCTGGCGCATCATTTCGACGGGCTCCGCACCAGCGACTGGGTGTCGATCACATAGCCGATGCCGCGCACCGTGCGGATGTAGCCCTGCCCGATCTTCTTGCGCAGGTTGGAGATGTGCACCTCGAGCGAGTTGCTGCCGTTGGCCTGGCCGCCGGGCAGCACCTGCTCTTCCATCACGCGGCGCGTGACCACGCGGCCGGTGCGTTTGAGCAGGAGCGCCAGCAGGTCGAACTCGCAGCGCGACAGCTCCACCGGCTCGCCGTCGACGATCACGCCGCGCGTGGGCTCGTGCAGCGCCAGGCCGCGCATGCGGATGGTCTCGTCGTTGAAGCCGTAGCTGCGCCGCGCCAGGGCCCGCACGCGCGACAGCAACTCGGCCAGCGCGAAGGGCTTCACGAGGTAGTCGTCGGCGCCGTCGTCCAGGCTGCGCAGGCGGTCGTTGAGCGCGTCGCGCGCGCTCAGCACCAGCACCGGCAGGATCTGGCGGGTGCGGCGCAGGCGCAGCAGCAGGTCGAGCCCGTCGCCGTCGGGCAGGCCCAGGTCGAGCAGCACCATGTCGAAGGCGCCGTTGTCGAGGGTGCGCAAGGCGTCGTCGAGCCGGCGGACCCACACCACGTCCAGGCCCTGGTTGGCGAGCGCAATGCGCACGCCATTGCCAAGATCAAGATCAAGATCGTCCTCAACAAGCAAAAGATTCATGGGAAGGATTCCAAGCGAACAGCCCGGTTCCGGGAAGTGGCCGAAGTATCTGCCACACCCCGTCGCCGCGCTTCAGGAAGCCTTCATGAAGGCTGCAGGGCTTCTTCAGGCGGCGTGCCCACACTGCAAGGCTCCTGTTTTCTTCTTCATTCCTGGAGCCCCGACGTGCCTCGCCCCTGTCTTTCCACGGTCCGCCCGCACTGGGCGAACCCGCTTCACTTCCAGCGCCGCGACCTGCTGCGCGCAGTGCTCCTGGGCAGCGCGGCCGGGCTGGCCGCTTGCGGCGGCGGAGGTGGTGGCGGTGGCAACACCGGCCCCATCGGCAACGACCTTCCCGTGGCGGCCACCGACCGCCGCGTGAAAGTGTCGACCACGCCCGAGGTCTCGCTGCAGGTGCGCGACTGGCAGCGCGGCGACGACGGCGGCCCCGTGCTCGTGCTGCTCGCCGGCCTGGGCGGCAACGCGCGCTGCTTCGACAGCCTGGCGCCCGCGCTGCTCGCGGCCGGCGCCGCCTCGCGCGTGCTCGCCGTGAGCCGGCGCGGCTACGGCCTGTCGGACAAGCCGCTGCCGGTGAAGAGCGCCACGCAACACTACGAGGTCGACACGCTGGTCGACGACCTGGCCGCGCTGTGCGATGCGCTCGGCCTCACGCGCGTGGTGCTCGGCGGCCATTCGATCGCGGGCAACGAACTCACGCGCTTCGCGGGCCGCTTTCCCGAGCGGGTGCGCGGCCTGGTGTACCTCGATACCACCTTCGATTACACGAAGGACGCCGACACCGGCGGCGAAGACCCGCCGCTGAACCGCCGGCTCGACGAGCCCGCGCCCACGCCCGAGGACGGCCGCTCGATGAAGGCGGCCATTGCGTACCTGCGGCGCAAGTCGAAGAACTGGTGGCCGGCGCTCGAAGCCAACCTGCGCGACGCGCTCGAGGTGCAGGCCGACGGCAGCGTGCGGCCCAACACGCCCGACGCCGTGGAAACCGCGATGGACACCGCGGCCCACCGCTTCTCGCCCGACTACCGGCCGGTGCGCGCGCCAGCGCTGGTGGTGACCGCGCTGCCGTTCGACCAGCGCGACCTGTTCCCCTGGCTCGAACGCCCGCTCGATGCGCAGACCGGCCAGGACGCCGCCGACTTCCTGCGCATCTTCCGCCGCGTGCGCCGCGCCGACGCCGACCGCCTGGCCACCGCGCTGCAGACCTCGCACCGGCTCACGCTGGACCACTGCAACCACACCGACTTCTTCATGGAACGCGAGGCCGAGGTGGTGCGCGCGATCCAGTCGATGCGCTGGGCCTGATCCTTACTTGCGCAGCAACTTGATCAGCGCCGCCAGTTCCTCGCCGCCGAGCCCCGCCGCATCGGCGCGCTGGAACAGGCCCGCGGCAAAGGCCGGGAACTCGGTGTTGATGCCCGCCTCCTGCGCGGTCTGCAGGATGCGCTGCGTGGCCTCGACCGAGATGCGCATCGGGCTCTGCGTGATCGCGAAGTCGCCCGACTGGATGACCGCGCCCTCGTGCTGGAGAAAGCCCGCGAAGGTCGGCATGATGCCGGCCACGATGCGGCCGTACTCGGCCACGTCGAAGCCTTCGTGCTCGGCGATGCGCGCGCCGTGCAGAAAGCCGAGCATCGTGCCGTAGATGCTGGACAGCGTGGCCAGGTCCATGGCCGCGGCCGCACTGGCCTTCTCGCCGAGGTAGACGATGCCGCCGGCCAGCACCTTCAGCAAGGGCTCGGCCTCGGCGAACACGGCCTGCGCACCCGACACCAGCAGCGGCGTGTCGGGCCGGCCCATCTGGTCCGGCGCGGCCTGGATCGCGCCTTCGAGGTAGGCGGCGCCGTGGCGGTGCGCCCAGGCCTCGGCCTCGCGCGCGTCCTTCGGGCTGCCGGTGGTGAGCTGCGCGAGCAGGCGGCCGTCCATGGCTGCGGCCACGCCGTCCATCGCGAAGATCGCGTCGGCGGCGCGGTAGTCGTACACGCACATCACGGCCATGCGGCTCGCGCGCAAGGCCTCGGCCGCGCTGCGTGCCAGCACGGCGCCGCGGGCGACCAGCGCGTCGGCCTTGTCGGCCGTGCGGTTCCACAGCGTGACCTTGTAGCCCTGGTCGAGAAAGAGCCGCGCGATGACGACGCCCATGGCGCCCAGGCCCAGAACCGAAACTTCCTTGTTGGTGTTGCTCATGGCAATCCGATGCAGTGGTGGTTGATGACGCCTGCATGGTAGAAATTACACTTCCACATGGTCAAGTACCTACGATAAAGTAGGGTACTTACCAAATGGGAAGTATTGGAATCGCAAGGAGCAAGAGATGGCAGCGAAGAAGCCCTACAACTGCGGCATCGGCCCCGCGTTCGAGGTCATCGGCGGCAAGTGGAAAGCCGTCATCCTGTGGGAGCTGCACCTGCAGCCCTACCGCTTCGGCGAGCTGAAGCGGCTGCTGCCCGAGGTCAGCGAGAAGATGCTGATCCAGCAGCTGCGCGAGATGGAAACCGACGGCCTCGTGCACCGCGAGGTGTTCCACGAAGTGCCGCCGCGCGTCGAGTATTCCGAGACCTCGCTGGGCGCCACGCTCAATGCGGCGCTGGGGCCGCTGGCCGATTGGGGCGACCGCTATGCCAAGCGCGTGGCGGCGGCGCGCAAGCAGGCCGAAGCGGCGAAGTAAGACCGGCGCCTCTGAAGGCGCGAAGAAACCGTAGCGAGCGCCCCGAGGTCGCGTCGAGGACCGGAACCGTACTCCCGTACGGTGAGGACCGCAGATGCGAGATCGGGACGCGCAGTAGGTTTATTGGGCCTTCAGTCGGCCCAGCCGGTTTCGATTTCTGTTTTCACTTCGGTCATGAGCTTGTGCACGGGGCACTTGCCGGCCACGCGCAGCAGCTCGTCGCGCTGCGCCTCGGTCAGCTCGCCCGTCAGGCGCAGGCCCGACTTCAGGCGGTAGATGCCCTTGCGCTCCTCGCTGTCGTCGCGGTCGACCACGACCTCGATGTCTTCCACCGGAATGCCCTTGCGGCGCGCATAGAGCAGCACCGTGAGCGCCTTGCAGGCCGCCAGCGACGCGTCGTACAGGTCGTGCGGCTCGGCACCGCCGTCGCTGCCGCCGCCCGCGGGCGAGGCATCGACGGGGATCTCGTGGTTGCGGATCTTGAGGATGTGGCGCGTGCCGGTGGTGCCGTCGCGGCGGATCGAGAGGGTCATGCCGATGTCCTTGAAGGGGTGAAAAGAAAGCTCAGGCCAAGTCTTTCACATACAGGATGGTCGTGAATCCGCTGTGCCATTCGAGGTCGGGGTAGCGGCCGGCTTCGCGGTAGCCGAGCGCGCGATACAGGCCCTGGCTCTGCGTGTTGAAGGTGTCGGTCTCGAGCCGCGCCTGCGTCACGCCGTCGGCGCGCATGCCGGCTTCGGCAAAGGCCATGAGCGCGCGGGCGATGCCCTTGCGCTGGTGCGCGGCGGGCACGTGCAGGGCCTGCACGAAGTCGTGCTCCCAGTGCACCATGCCGACCACCTCGCCATCGAGTTCCGCCACGAAGAAGGCCGGGCCGCTCTCGTCGATGTAGCCCACGGGCTCGCCGCTGTCGGCATAGGCCTTGGCGGCCTCGGGCGTGAGCTGCGGCAGCCAGGTGCTCGCGAAGGTGTCGTCGAGGATGGCCTTCACCGCATCGAAGTCGGCTAGGCGCCAAGGCCGGATGGCAACGGCGGCGGCGCTCACCGGTCCACCGCCAGCATCAGCGTTTCCTTGATCTCTTCCATCACCACGTAGCTGTGCGACTCGGCCGCCACCGGCAGCTTCTTGAGGATGTCGCCCAGCAGGTGCCGGTACTCGCTCATGCCGCTCAGGCGCGCCTTCACGAGGTAGTCGAAGCTGCCCGACACCAGGTGGCATTCGAGCACCTCGGGCATGTGCAGCAGCTCCTGCTTCACCTTGTCGAACACGTCGCCCGACTTGGCCGAGAGCTTGATCTCCACGAACACCAGCAGCGTCTTGCCCAGCGCCTCGGGCGACACGTGCGCGTGATAGCCGGTGATGACGCCGTCGCGCTCCATGCGCTTGACGCGCTCGGCGCAGGGCGAGGCCGACAGGCCGATGCGCTCGGCCAGTTCGGTCATGGAAATGCGGCCCTGGCGCTGCAGCAGGTCGAGGATCTTGCGGTCGATTCGGTCGAGTTCGGGCATTTCACTGCGCGCGGGGCCTTGGACGGTTTTCGGCAGCGATTTTCACGGCTAACGCCCTAAAAACAATGGAATCCACTGCATTGTGCACTTTAGATTCACATCATTCCATTCAGATCAGCGGATACACCATGAAAGTCATCGTTCTCGGCGGCGGCGTGATCGGCACCACCACGGCGTACTACCTCGCGCGCTCCGGCGCCGAAGTCACCTTGCTCGACCGGCAGGCCGGCCCGGCCGAGGAAACGAGCTTCGGCAACGCCGGCCAGGTGTCGCCCGGCTACTCGACGCCGTGGGCCGCGCCCGGCATTCCGCTGAAGGCGATCAAGTGGATGTTCCAGAAGCACGCGCCGCTGTCGATCCGCCCCGACGGCACGCTGTTCCAGCTGCGCTGGATGGCCGCCATGCTGCGCAACTGCTCGCCCGAGCGCTACGCGGTCAACAAGGAACGCATGATGCGCGTGGCCGAATACAGCCGCGGCTGCCTGCAGCAGCTGCGCGCCGACACCGGCCTGCAGTACGAGCACCGCACCGGCGGCACGCTGCAACTCTTCCGCACGCAGGCGCAACTCGACGCGGTGCAGCGCGACATCGCCGTGCTCGAGGAATGCGGCGTGCCTTATGAACTGCTCGACCGCGACGCCCTGGCGCGCGTCGAACCCGGCCTGGCCGGCGCGCGCGAGCGCCTCACGGGCGGCCTGCGCCTGCCCAACGACGAAACCGGCGACTGCCACCTGTTCACACGCGGCCTCGCCGAGATCGCGCACGGCCTGGGCGTGGACTTCCGCTTCGGCCAGACCATCGACGGCCTGGAGACCGACGGCGGCCGCATCACCGGCGTGCGCACGCGTGCCGGCAAGATCCTCACGGCCGACCGCTACGTGATGGCCTTCGGCAGCTACTCGCGCGCCGCCATCGCCTCGCTGGGCCTCGACATCCCCGTGTACCCGGTCAAGGGCTACTCGCTCACGGTGCCGCTGCTCGACGAATCGCTCGCGCCGCAATCGACCGTGCTCGACGAAACCTACAAGGTGGCCGTCACGCGCTTCGACAACCGCATCCGCGTGGGCGGCATGGCCGAGCTCGGGGGCTTCGACCTGCGCCTGAACCCGGCGCGCCGCGCCACGCTCGAGAAGGTCGTGAGCGACCTGTTCCCGGGCGGCGACCTGCCCAACGCCAGCTTCTGGACCGGCCTGCGCCCGATGACGCCCGACAGCACGCCCATCGTCGGCGCCACGCGCTACCCGAACCTGTTCCTGAACACGGGCCACGGCACACTGGGCTGGACCATGGCCTGCGGCTCGGGCAAGCTGATCTCGGACCTGGTGACGGGCCAGCGGCCGGAGATCCGCACGGACGGGTTGGCGATGGACCGCTACACGCAAGGACCGTCGCGTTCGGCGCGCCCGAGCCCGACGACGGCGCCGGCCTGAGCGACGCCTGGGAGGCGACGGGCCGCCTGGGCCCGCGCTGACCTACTCGTCGCTCGCGTCGTTGCCCGTCATCGCGAGCACCTCTTCGACAAAGGCCTCGAAGCGCGGCAACGCGGCAGGCAGCCCGTCGGGCGAAGCGGCCTCGCCCGCATCGAAGAAATGCGGCGCACCGGCGGGCATGGCGACCCATTCCCCGCCTTCGACCAGCAACCCCAGATACCCCTCCGCCGTCGGCAGATAGAACAGCCCCGCGCTGTCGAGCGTGCGCTGGCCGTCGGCCTCGCCGCGCCCCCAGCGCACGCCGTGGCGCGCGAGGTGGTCGCTGATCCAGCCGTCGCACACGTGCGTGTCGCGCCAATTGGCCTGGCCATCGAATACGGCGAGCACGGGCATGGGGCGTCCTTCGCTGAAGCGTGGTGGATTACTGCAGGAAGCTGGGCTTGGCGTAGCCCTGGAACTTGCTGTCGACCACCGTCTTGAATTCCTTCGAGCGGTAGGCCTCGGCGATGTCCTTGGCCCAGGCGGCGTTCTTGTCGGCGCTCTTCACGGCAACCACATTCAGGTAGTAGTCGGGCGTCTTCTCGAGCACCACGGCCTCGGTGAGCTTCAGGCCCGACGAGATCGCGAAGTTGCCGTTGACGATGGCGTACTCGGTGTCGCCCAACGAACGCGGCAGCTGCGCGGCCTCGAGCGGAATGAACTTGAGCTTCTTCGGGTTCTCGGCCACGTCCTTCTCGGACGCGCGCAGCGGATCGATGCCGGCCTTGATCGTGACCAGCTTGTTCTGCTCCAGCAGCACCAGCGCGCGCGCCAGGTTGCTCGGGTCGTTCGGCAACGTCACGCGGTCGCCTTCCTTCACGTCGGCCAGCGTCTTGCGCTTGGTCGAGTACACGCCCATGGGCGCGATCGGGCCCTGCACCAGCTCGGCGAGGTCGAGCTTCTGGTCGGCCGAGAACTTCTGCAGGTAGACCCGATGCTGGAAGAAATTGGCGTCGAGCGAGCCCTGGGCCAGCGCGAGGTTGGGCTGCACGTAGTCGTTGAACTCGACCAGCTTCACCTTGTAGCCCTTCTTCTCGAGGATCGGAATGATGCCGGCCTTGAGCTGGTCGGCGTTGGAGCCGGCGGTGCCGCCGATCACGAGGTTCTTCTTGGCGTCCTGCGCCTGCGCCGACAGCGAGAGGCCGCCGAGCGACAGCGCGACGAGGGAAACGGCGAGGACGGAACGGCGCAGCAGTGCGGTTTTCATGGAATGAACTGAAAGATGAGAGGAAAGGAAGAAAAAAATCAACGCTTGTCGAGCCGGCGCGCCGTGGTGTTGCCCACGAACTGCAGGATCTGCACCAGCACCACGAGCAGCGCCACGGTGAGCACCATCACGTCGGTCTGGAAGCGGTAGTAGCCGTAGCGGATCGCCAGGTCGCCGATGCCGCCGCCGCCCACCACACCGGCAATCGCCGAGTACGACAGGAAGCTCACGGCCAGCACGGTGAGCGCGAGCACCAGCCCCGAGCGCGCCTCGACGATCAGCACGCGCCAGACGATCTGCAGCTCCGACGCGCCCATGGCATGCGCCGCCTCGATCACGCCGCGCGGCACCTCGCGCAGGCACTGGTCGACCAGCCGCGCAAAGTACGGAATGGCCGCGAACGACAGCGGCACCGCAGCCGCCAGCGGGCCGATGGAGGTGCCCGCGATGATCCGCGTGAACGGCACCAGCGCCACCAGCAGGATGATGAACGGGAAGGAACGCACCGTGTTCACGATCCAGTTGAGGATGTGGAACGCCGGCTTGTTCTCGAGCGACTGGCCCGGGCCCAGCAGGAACAGCAGGATGCCCAGCGGCCCGCCGATGAGCACCGCCGCCGACAGGCCGATGGCCAGCATCAGGAAGGTCTGGCCCGTGGCCGTCCACAGTTCGGGAAGGATGGGGGTGATGTTCTCAAACATAGGCCAGCTCCTGCGCGTTGCGCTGTGCGGTCGCCACGCGCGGCGCCACGGGTTCGCGCGCCTCGCGTTCGCGGCGGCGCACCAGTTCGTCGATCTCGCGGCCCAGCGCGGTCTTGCGTTCCTCGCTCGGCGCATCGACGGCGAACTGCTCGATGAGGCGGCCCTTTTCGAGGATGGCCACGTTGCGGCACAGCACCTCGACCACCGAGAGCTCGTGCGTGACGATCACGATGGTCACGCCGATCTTCTGGTTGATGTCGCGCAGCGTTTCGAGCAGCGCGCGGGTGGTTTCGGTGTCGAGCGCCGAGGTGGGCTCGTCGCACAGCAGCACCTGTGGGCGCGGTGCCAGCGCGCGGGCAATGGCCACGCGCTGCTTCTGGCCGCCCGAGAGCTGGGCCGGGTAGGTGTCGATCTTTTCAGCCAGGCCGACGAGGTCGAGGCACTCGCGCACGCGCTCGTTGATCTCGGCCTTGGAATGGCGGCCGTGGATCTTCAGCGGGAAGGCCACGTTGTCGAACACCGTGGCGTTCTGCAGCAGGTTGAACTGCTGGAAGATCATGCCGATGTTCTGGCGCGTGTCGCGCAG
>Ga0209051_1000345_pt1 | contig 69229 bp, 64 predicted proteins | sample AraplaCvi_mMS_r2_2_FD_184286 | JGI IMG/M metagenome (GOLD analysis project Ga0209051, IMG submission 184286) | Arabidopsis root microbial communities from North Carolina, USA - plate scrape MF_Cvi_mMS_r2 (SPAdes) (version 2) | ecosystem: Host-associated > Plants > Roots > Endosphere | place...
CCAGCTGACCGGCGTGGACCCGGCCGAGAACGCCAAGTACGGTTCGATCGGCGTGTACCACTCGCAGAACGGCGTGCTGGGCGGCAACCTGTGGGTGGGCGCCAAGTTCGAGAAGCAGGCCGACCAGCGGATCTGGCGCGTGATCGCCCAGGAGCAGACGCAGTTCGGCGCGACGGCGTTCGACGCGATCGCCGAGTACCGCAACAAGAGCGCGGACAACAACCAGGGCGACAAGTGGTTCTCGATCGGCGCGCGCACGGACACGTACATCTCGGGTCCGTTCCGCTTCCTGGCCGAGCTGGGCCACGACCAGATCAAGCCGGACGTGGGTGAGACGCGTCGCCTGACGAAGCTGACGCTGGCCGGCGCGGTGTCGGCGGGCAACACGGCGGGCTCGCGCCCGACGATCCGCCTGTTCGTGACGCACGCGGTGTGGAACGAAGCCGCCCGCCAGGCCTTCGTGGCCCAGGCGTCGCGCCTGGCCGAGGTGTACGGCGACAAGAAGTCGGGCACGTCGATCGGCATCCAGGGCGAAGCCTGGTGGTGATCTGAAAGGCGAGGTCGCATGACCTCGCCGCTGAACGGCGGGGCCGCTCGGCCTCGCCGCATCGACCGGGCCGCGGGACGCGGCCCATCCTCTCGGAGTGAAGACATGAAGCTGGTGTCTGGCGCGCCTCGGCGCGCGGTCGCGGCGTGCGCAGTCGCGGCCGTCGTTGGGGGAATGTTCGGCGGTGCGGTGACACCGGCCCGGGCGGGCACGGTCGAGGTGCTGCACTGGTGGACGGCGGGCGGGGAGGCCAAGTCCGTCGCCGAACTGCGCCGCATGCTGCAGTCGCAGGGCCATTCGCTGAAGGACTTCACGGTCGCGGGCGGCGGTGGCGACAGCGCCATCGCGGCGCTCAAGGTGCGCGTGCAGGCCGGCGACCCGCCCGGCGCGGCGCAGATCAAGGGGCCGGCCATCGGCGAGTACGGCCGCATGGGCGTGCTGGCCAACCTCGACGACATCGCGGCGCGCCAGAGCTGGGACTCGCAGCTGCCGGGCGTGGTGGCGAACGTGATGAAGTACCAGGGGCACTACGTCGCGGTGCCGGTCAACGTGCACCGCGTCAACATGATGTGGATCAACGCGGACGCGCTGCGCCGCGTCAACGCGCGCCCGCCGCAGTCGTGGGAGGACTTCTTCCGCGTGGCCGACCGGCTGCAGCGCGCGGGCATCGTGCCCGTCGCCCACGGCGGCCAGCCGTGGCAGGAGCTGCTGCTCTTCGAGAACGTGGCGCTCGGCGTGGGCGGCGCGGACTTCTTCCGCCGCGCCTTCGTCGACCTGGACGGCCCCACGCTGAACGGCCCGACGATGGAACGCGTGCTCACGACCTTCCGCCGCATCAAGCCCTACACGGACAAGGCCTCCGTGGGCCGCGACTGGAACAAGGCCACGGCGATGGTGATGAAGGGCGAGGCGGCGATCCAGTTCATGGGCGACTGGGCCAAGGGGGAGTTCCGCGCGGCGGGCCAGGCGCCGGGCAAGGAGTTCCTGTGCATCCCGACGCCAGGCACCGACCGCGCGTACATCTTCAACATCGACAGTTTCGCGCTGTTCCAGCTCAAGGACCCGACCGCGATGGTCGCGCAGAGCGCGTTCGTGTCGACCGTGATGAGCCCGACGTTCCAGGAGATCTTCAACCTGAGCAAGGGCTCGATCCCGGCCGTCACCGGCGGCGACCGCCAGGGGTTCGACCGCTGCAGCCAGGAGTCCAGCGCCCACTTCGTCGCGTCGTCGCTGATGAAGACGGCGGTGCCGTCGGTGTCGAGCGGCATGGTGCAGAACACCGAGATGGAAGGCGCGATGAAGCAGGCGGTGGCCGACTTCTGGAACGACGACCACGTGTCCGCGGAGGCGACGATGGGGCGGCTCGCCGCGCTGTCCCGCAGGAAGTGAGTCAGCTGCCGGACGAGGCGTAGTGCCGCACGCCGACCCGCCACGCCGCGAAGCTGGCGGCGAGGAAGGCGAAACCGGCGAGCGGCGACACCCAGCCGACCCAGGCAGGTGCGCCCAAGGGGTCGGCGCGGCCGAGCAGCGCGACGGCGGGGTAGTAGGCGACGCAGGCCAGCGGCACGACGAACGTCAGCAGCCGCCGGAACCACTGCTCGTAGACCGCGAGCGGGTACTGCCCGGCCTGCACGCCGCCGTAGGTCAGCACGTTGGCCACCTCGAGGCTCTCGATGGTCCAGAACGACAGCGTGCCCTGCAGCACCAGGATGCCGAGGAACAGCGCGGCGCCGCCGGCCACGGCGAACAGCGCGAGCGCGATCGCCTGCGGCGTCCACGCGATGCCGGCCGACGTGGTGGCGAAGCCGATCACGAGCAGGCCCTGCAGCAGCCGCCCGAGGCGGCTCAGGCGCAGGTCGTGGCCGATGAGCTGCAGCGTCAGTGGGCGTGGTCGCAGCAGCAGGCGGTCGAACGCACCCGTGCGCAGGAATTCGGTGCCCAGCACGTCGAAGCCGCGGCCGAGGGTGTCGGCCACCGCGAACATCACGTTGACGAGGCCGTAGAACAGCGCCACCTCGCCGAGGCGCCAGCCGGCCACGTCGCCGAAGCGATGGAACAGCGCCCACACGGCGATCACCTCGATGCCTGTGACGAGGAACTGGCCGAACGTGAGCATCACGGCCGACATCGGGTACCGCGCCTGCCCGCGCAGCGAGGCCGCGACCAGCCGGGCGAACAGGGGGAGGGCGCCCATGTCAGCCGCCCTGCACGTCGAGCCGGCGCATCGCGCCGGACATCGCGGCGTGCCCGATGCCGCAGAGCGCGGCGATCCAGAAGAGCTGCAGGCCGAGCACGGCCGCCGCCGTCCAGCCCGTGAATTCGCCGAAGTACAGGCGCACCGGGATGTCGAGCAGGCCGGCGAACGGCTGCAGCAGGAGCACGACCTGCCAGGAGTCGGGCAGCAGCGCGAGCGGCAGCAGGTTGCCCGAGAGCACGATGACCAGCGGCGTCGCCAGCGCGTTGATGCCGCGGTCGTTCAGCAGCGCGGCGGTGGCGATGTTGAGCAGCATCACCATCGCGGCGGACAGCAGCAGCGCAAGCCCCGCCGACACCGCGGCGAACGCCCCCGCGGCCGCGTCCGCCGGCGGCTGCCACGCCCACGCGCCGAACCCGGCCAGCGGCAGCACGAGGGCGGCGAAGGCCACCATCAGCATCACCCGCGGCAGCACCCGCGCCGCGATCCAGCCGGTGGTGCGCGCGAACCACAGCGCGTAGGCGTCCACAGGACGCAGGCGGTCGTAGGCGACCGACCCGGTGCGCACCGACAGCGCCACCTCGGGGTCGCCCGCCCAGGGCAGCAGGGCCAGCAGGCCCTGCGCGATCCAGGTGTACGTGACGGCCTGGGCGAGCGGCATCGACGCGCCGCCGCCGCCGGCGTAGAACGCGGCGAGCACCATCACCTTGATCCCGCCCCACCAGCACTGCGTGACGAAGCCGGCGAGCGCGGCGGTGCGGTACTGCAGCATCTGCAGGAAGCGCGAGACGAAGGCCGCGACGTAAGGTCGCATCACGCTTCCCCCGCGCCGTGCATCGCGTAGAACCGCGAGATGACCTCCTCGATCGACAGCCCCTCGAGGTGGATGTCGGCCACCGCGTGGCCGGCGACCAGGCGCGCGATCAGCGCGGGGGCGGACGACGTGGCGGGGTCGAAGCCGAACACCACGGTGCGGCCGTCGCGCGCGAGCACGTCCGCGTCGGGCAGGTCGAACGTGGCGGGTGGCGTGTCGTCGAAGTCGACCACCAACCGGCGCTGCGCGAGCACCTGCGTGCGCAGGGCGTCGACCGGGCTGTCGGCCAGCACGCGGCCGTGGCCGATGATGATGACCCGCTCGGCCAGGGCCTCGATGTCGTGCATGTCGTGCGTGGTCAGCAGCACGGTGGCTCCGCGTTCCCGGTTCGCGCGTTTCACGAAGTCGCGCACGGCCAGCTTCGACGGGGCGTCGAGGCCGATCGTGGGTTCGTCGAGGAACAGCAGTTCGGGTTCGTGCAGCAGCGCGGCGGCGATCTCGGCGCGCATGCGCTGGCCGAGCGAGAGCTGGCGCACCGGCTGGTCGAGCAGGCGCTCGAGCTGCAGCATCGCGACGAGTTCGTCGCGGGTGCGCCGGTAGCGCGTCGGGTCCACGCGGTAGATGTCGCGCAGCAGGTCGAAACCTTCGCCCACCGGCAGGTCCCACCAGAGCTGGGTGCGCTGGCCGAACACGACGCCGATGCGGCTCACGTGGCGCTCGCGGTCGTCGAAGGGGTGGCGGCCGTCGACCTCCACGCGCCCGCCGTCGGGCCGCAGGATGCCGGCGAGGATCTTGATGGTGGTGGACTTGCCGGCGCCGTTCGGGCCGATCAGGCCCAGCAGTTCGCCGCGTTCGAGCGAGAACGAGACACCGGAGAGCGCCTCCACCGTGCGGTGGCGGCGGTGCACGATGCCGCGCACGGCGCCCCAGAGCCCCGGGTCGCGTTCGGCGATGCGATACGACTTGACGAGCCGTTCGACGAGGACGTGGGGCATGGCGGGCGCGCCGGGCTGCCGCGAAGGCGGCGGGGCCCGGATTCTATCGGCGCGCTCCGGGGACGGTCAGTCCACGCGGAAGTTCAGGCGCAGCCAGCCGATGGTGCCTTCGGGGCGGTTGCGCACGGCGAACTCCTGCATGACCTTGAAGTCGAGCGCCCAGGTGCCGCTTTCGCTCAGGTAGGCGACGGTGGGGCCGACGCCGTAGGTCTGTGCCTTGTTGCCGTCGGACGTGACGGTGGCGCCACGGTCCTTCGTGGTCTGCACGAGCGCGAAGCCCTGCACGCCCACGCGCCACAGGTCGCCGAGCGGGTACACGGCCGCCCAGTCGGCGTGCACGTACTGGCCCGACTTCACGCCGGTGTCGCGGTTGGTCGAGTTCACCGAGTAGGTGGTGCGGGTGCCCACCTGGAAGCCGTTTTCCCAGACGTAGGAGGCCACGAGCAGCGGGCGCACGGTCCAGTAGTTGCCGGTGCCGATGTTCACGGCGCGGTTGGCGTCGTAGTCGCCGGTGGGCGCCACGACGGCCAGGCCGCCGGCCAGGCGCGACGATTCCTGCTGCCAGTCGACGAACCCGGCCACTTCCATGTCGGACACGCCGCTCTCTTCGCCGGACCGCGCCGCGGCGCGGGCGTTCAGCGTGGGCTGCAGGGCGGCCACGGGCGACGAGAGGCCGACCGTGGTGCGCTGCTTCACGAGGGGCAGCGACGCCGAGAAGCCCAGGCGGCCGTCGGCGATCATCTGCTCGGTGATCCAGGTCACGCGCGGCACGATCACGTCGGCGCGCACCTTCGTGTTCACCTTGATCGGCACCACGCCGATGCCCTGCACCGTGGTGGACTGGCTGGCCTCGTCCCCGTTGTTGTCGCGGTACTTGTCGGCGCTGTAGTGCTGGTACCAGAGCTGGCCGTAGATGCCCGGGAACTGGGGCGTGGCGAGTTCGTACGACGGGGCGCCGAGGAGGGCGCGGACCTGCCCGTTTTCTGCGGCGAAGGCCGGGGCGGTGAAGGCGGCGGTCAGGGCCGACGCCAGGACGGCCAGACGGCGGACGGAGTTCGAAACGGTCATGGGAGGTCTCTGCGGGTGGGGGGTTTTGCGGATGGCCGGAAGGTCCGGCGGACGCGAATATAGCCCGCCCGCACATAAAATCGAACGTTCGTTCTTATTTTGCGACGTTTGCACGTGCGCAATTCACGACCGGCGGTGAAATCGACCCGATCTGCAACTTTTGACGAAGATCGAACGCTTACAGTCGCCATCTCGCCAGCGTGACTTTTTGTCACAAACCCGTTCCACCGTCCGTGTTCGACGTGCTCCGCCCAAGGAAAACCATGACTCCGTCCCGTTACCTCGCCCCCCTGGCCCTCGTGCTGGCGTTCGCCACCGGCGCGGCCCGCGCCGAAGCCGAAGTGGAAGGCTACAAGTTCGCCGACACGGCGACGGTCCATGGCCAGACCCTGCAGCTGAACGGCGCCGCGGTGTCGAGCATCCTGTCGATGAAGTCCACCGCGGTGGCGTTCTACCTGCCGAAGAAGCAGACGACCATGGAGGCCGCCGTGGCCGAGAAGGGGGTCAAGCGCATCCACTTCTTCATGGTGCGCGACGTGTCCGCCCGTGACCTCTCGAACGCGATGCTCGACCGCATCCGCCAGAACGTCTCCACCGCCGAGTTCTCGGCCAACATCGTGGCCACGTCGCAGCTGGGCACCGTGTTCGGCAACCGCAAGCGCGTGAACAAGGGCGACGAGATCATCGTCGACTACGCGCCGGCCACCCAGACCACCGAGTTCCTGCTCAACGGCCAGAAGATCGGCGACTCGATCCAGGGCGACGCCTTCTTCCCGATGCTGATGAAGGTGTGGATCGGCCCGAAGGTGCGTGGCGCCACGCGCGACGGGCTGCTGGGCGGCAAGGCGTCCGACTGATCCCGCTCAGGGCGGCGGCCCGCGGAAGTCGAGCTCCCGCAGCAGGGCGGCTGTCTCGCGGGTGAGCCGCGTGGCCGGCCGCGCGACCGGGGTCGCGAGCACCAGCGTGTTCCACACCGCCGGCGGGCCCACCGGCGCCGAGGGCAGGTCCGCGCCGCGCAGCGCGCTTTCGGGCACCAGCGTGTGGCCCACGCCCTGGGCCACGAGCTTCAGCACGGTCTGCACCGCCCCCACTTCCGCGATCACGTCGAGCGTGATGCGGCGCTGCTGCAACGCGGCGTCGACGAGGCTGCGGATCGCGTTCGGCGCGCTCGGCAGCACCATGGGATACCGCGGCAGCGTGGCCAGGCCCACGCGCGCCGGCAACGCCGTGCCCGGCGGCGCCACCAGCAGCAGGCGCTCGCGCATCAGCGTCGTGTAGCGCAGCTGGGGTGAGGCCGGCGGGTCGAACAGCAGCGCCAGGTCGAGCCGGCCGGCCACGAGCGATTCGCGCAACGGCACGCTGAGCCCCTCGAGCACCGAGATGACGGCGCGCGGGAACCGCTCGCGGAAGCGCTGCACGAGCGGCACGCTCAGGCCCAGCGCCACGCGGGGCGGCAGCCCCACCAGCACGCGGCCCGACGGGCTGCCCCGCAGTTCCCCGAGTTCGGCGCGCGCCTGGCGGGCGAGGTCGAGCAGACGGCGCGCGTGCACCAGCAGCGCCGCGCCCGCGTCGGTGGGCGCCACGCCCCGGCCCGTGCGCACCAGCAGGCGCTGGCCGAGGTCGGCCTCCAGCAGCGCCACCTGGCGGCTCAGGCTGGGCTGGGCGACGTGCAGCACGGTGGCGGCGCGGCTGAAGCTGCCGGCGTCCGCCACGCCGACGAAGTATTCGAGCTGGCGCAGGTCCATAGCCGATGAGCATAGCTGGTATGCGCGGGATGGTCTTCCTCGCCGGACCGCCCGCGGCCAGACTGCGGCCCATGGACCCCACCCCGCTGCCCGCCGGCGCCTGCAACGCCCACTGCCACGTGTTCGGCCCGCGCGAGCGTTTCCCGTACGCGCCCGACGCCGCCTTCGTGCCGACGCACGACGCGCCGAAGGAAACGCTGCAGGCCCTGAACGACCGGCTGGGCCTCACGCGTTGCGTGGTGGTGCAGTCCACGTGCCACGGGTTCGACAACCGCGCCACCGAGGACGCGGTGGCGGCCCGTCCCGCCGGCTACCGCGGCATCGCGCTGCTGCCCGTCGACGTGCCCGACGCCGAACTCGCGCGCCTCGACGCCGCCGGCTTCCGCGGCGTGCGCTTCAACTTCATGGGCCACCTCGGCCGGCACGAGCCGATGGAGAACGTGCTGGCGCTGGCCGCCCGCCTCGAACCGCTCGGCTGGCACCTGCAGGTGCACGGCGACCCGTCGCTGCTCACCGACCTCGGCCCGGCGCTGCGGCGTTCGCCGGTGCCTGTCGTGATCGACCACCTGGGCCGCGTCGACGCGTCGCTGGGCCTCGGGCAGCCGGCCTTCCGCGCGCTGCTGGGCCTGATGCGCGACCCGCGCTTCTTCGTCAAGGTGAGCGGCATCGACCGCATCAGCCGCGCCGGCCCGCCCTACGACGACGCGCTGCCGTTCGCGCGCGCGCTCGTGGAGGGGTTCGGCGACCGGGTCCTGTGGGGCAACGACTGGCCCCACCCGAACCACGCCGGCCCGCTGCCGGACGAGGAGGTGCTGCTCGAACGCCTGCACGCCATCGCGCCCGACCCCGCCGCGCTGCAACGCCTGCTGGTCACGAACCCGCAGCGCCTTTACCGGTTCGGAGCCGCCGCATGACCCGCCGCATGACCCGCCGCTTCGAGGGTCGTGTCGCGCTCGTCACCGGCGCGGGCTGTGTCGGCGAGGGCTGGGGCAACGGCCGGGCCATCGCCGTGCGCCTGGCCGAGGAGGGGGCGAAGGTCTTCGCGGTCGACCGCGACCCGGCCCGCCTCGAGGAGACGATCCGCCTCGCGGGCGAGTCCGGCGCGTCGATCCACCCGTGGGCCGGCGACGTGACGCGCGGCGACGGCGTGGCCGCGATGGCGGCCGCCTGCATCGACACGTTCGGCACCGTCGACGTGCTGGTCAACAACGTGGGCGGCTCGGCGCCCGGCGGTCCCGTCGAACTCGACGAGGACGTGTGGGACAGCCAGGTGGACATCAACCTCAAGAGCGTGTTCCTCACCTGCAAGCACGTGCTGCCGGTGATGCAGGCGCAGGGGCGCGGCGCGGTCGTGAACATCGCGTCCACGTCGGGCCTGCGCTGGACCGGCAGCGCCCAGGTGGCGTACGCCGCCACGAAGGCGGGCGTGATCCACCTGTCGCGCGTGGTCGCGGTGCAGCACGCGGCCGACGGCATCCGCGTCAACTGCGTGGTGCCGGGCCAACTGCACACGCCGATGGTCGAGGCACGCCTCGCGAAGCAGCGCGCGGGCGGCGACGTGGACGCGCTGCTGGCCCAGCGGCAGAAGCGCATCCCGCTCGGCTTCATGGGCGACGGGCGCGACACGGCGGCCGCCGTGCTGTTCCTCGCGAGCGACGACGCCCGCTTCATCACCGGCACCGAACTCGTCGTCGACGGGGGCATGGTGGCCCGCTGCGACTGACCCATCCCCACCTGGAGCACCGACCATGATCCTTCGCCTCGCCGCCCTCGTGATCGCCGCCTTCGGCGCGGCGAATGCGGGCCCCGCCATCGCGCAACCCGGCACCACGCGCCTCGTCGTGTCGTTCACGCCGGGGGGGCCGGTCGACGCCGTCGCGCGCGCGCTCGCCGAGCAGCTCGGCAAGGAACTCGGCCGCACGGTGGTCGTCGACAACAAGCCGGGCGCCAACGGGGCCATCGGCGCGATCGACGTGGCGCGGTCGGAGCCGGACGGCCACACGCTGTGGATCACGAGCGTGGGCGCCGCGGCCATCAACCCGTCGCTCTACACGAAGCTCGGCTACGACATGAAACGCGACTTCGCGCCGGTGTCGCTCGTGGTCAACAACGTCGAGCTGCTGGTGGTGAACCCGTCGAACCCGGCGAAGGACGCGGCCGAGTTCGTCGCGGCGGCCAAGGGCTCGAACAAGTCGCGCGCGATGGCCTCGTCGGGCATCGGCAGCATCCCGCACCTGGCGATCGAGCAGCTGGTGGACGCGACCGGCGCGACGCTGCTGCACGTGCCGTACAAGGGCGCCGCGCCCGCCATCACCGACCTGATGGGCGGCCAGGTGGACGGCTTCTTCGGCGACGTGCCGGGCCTGATGGGCCACGTGCAGGGCGGCCGCCTGAAGGCGCTGGGCATCGCGTCGCCGAAACGGCATCCGTCGCTGCCCGACGTGAAGACGCTGGAGGAGCAGGGCATCCGCGGCGTGGACACCAACAACTGGTACGCGATCTTCGCGCCCGCGAAAACGCCGCCGGCGGTGGTCGACGCGGTCAACAAGGCGATCCGGCTGTCGCTCGCGAACGCGGCGGTGCGCGACAAGCTCGTGAAGTCCGGCGCCGAACCCGCGCCGTCGTCGCCGGCGGAGCTGTCGGCGCTGCTGCAGCGCGACCTCGACAAGTGGTCCGCGCTGATCCGCGCGAAACACATCAAGGCGGAGTGACCCCATGGCGAGCCCCCGTGTCCCGTTCGTCGTCCCCGGCTCCCATGCCGAACTCGCGGAGGTGGAGTCGCGCATCCTCGCCGAACGCGGGAGGATCTCGCCGCTGTACCAGGTGCTGCTGAACAGCGGCCCCATCGCCTCGGGCTGGGAGCGCCTGCTGACCGCCGTGCGCAACCAGACCGGCGTGCCGCCCGCGCTGCGCGAACTCGTGATCCTGCGCGTCGCGGTGCTCAACGGCGCCGACTTCGAGTTCGACGCGCACGTGCCCCATGCCGAGAAGGCGGGGGTCGACGCGGCGCGCCTGCAGGCGGTGCGTGAACCCGGGTGGTCGCCGGTGTTCTCGCCGCTTGAACGCCTCGTGCTGGAACTCACCGACACGATGACCGACGACGTCCAGGTGCCCGACGACCTGTTCGAGCGCCTGCGTGACCACTTCGACGCGACCGGCCTCGTCGAACTGGTCGCGACGGTGGCGGCGTACAACATGGTGTCGCGGTTCCTCGTGGCGCTGCAGGTGGGGCACGGGCCGTGACGCCGACGGCCGATCTCTGGCTGCACGAAGGGCCGTGGGCCGACCAGCTGGCCACGCCCACCGGCCACCCCGCATGGCGCTCGCTGGACGGCGTCGTGCTGCGCGCCTACCGCGCCGCGGCGGCGCCGGGGTGGACCCCGCTGCGGCCGCTGAAGGCGCTGCAGGGCGCGTCGTGGGGCGCGCTCGCGACGTACCACTACGTGGTCGAGACCGACATCGACCCGGAGAACGTGGTCGAGTTCAACGCCTGGTACGACCGCGAGCACCTGCCGGGGCTGGCCGCCGTGCCGGGCACGGTGCGCGCGGCCCGCTACCAGCGCGCCGCGTCGCCGCGGTTCGTCGCCTGCTACGACCTCACGTCGCCCGGGGCGCTGGAACGGCCCGAATGGCTCGCGGTGCGCGGCACCGAATGGAGTTCGTGGGTGCGCCCGATGTTCCGCAACACGCGGCGCACGATGTTCTCCGCGGTGCGGGTGCGCTGGCCGGACGGCTGACCGGCGTCAGCCGGGCAGCACCTTGTCGCGCCAGAAGCCGGGGTCGGGCAACGCGCCCCGGCCGGCCGCGACGTTGTCGGCCATGTGTTCGGCCCGGCTCGTGCCGGGGATCGCGCACGTGACGGCCGGGTGGGCCAGCACGAACTTCAGCAGCACCTGCGCCCACGACGTGGCGCCGATCTCCGCGGCCCAGCCGGGCAGCGGCTCGTCGCGCAGCCGGCGCAGCAGGCCGCCACCCCCGAAGGGCCGGTTCACGATCACGGCCACGCCGCGGTCGGCGGCCAGCGGCAGCAGCCGTTCGGCGGCCTCGCGGTCGTCGAACGCGTAGTTGATCTGCATGAAGTCGAGCTTCTGCGACTTCAGCACCGCCTCCACCTCGGGGTAGGCCGACGCGGTGTAGTGCGTGACACCGACGTAGCGCACGCGGCCGCCGGCCTGCCAGCCCCGCAGCGTGGCGAGGTGGGTGCGCCAGTCGACGAGGTTGTGCACCTGCATCAGGTCGAGGCGTTTCGTGTTCAGCAGCCGCATCGACGTTTCCATCTGCCGGATGCCGGCGTCGCGCCCCGAGGTCCACACCTTCGTCGCGAGGAACCCTTCACCGGGCTTGCCGCGTGCGGCCAGCACCTCGCCGGTGGTGGCCTCGGCGCGGCCGTACATGGGCGAGCTGTCGATCACCTTGCCGCCGGCGGCGAACAGCGTGTCGACGACCGCCGGCAGGCGGCCGTACTCCGCGGTGCCCGGGGCCTGGTCGAAGCCGACGTAGGTGCCGCAGCCGATGACCGGCAGCGGTTCGCGGGAGGAGGGGATGGGGCGCGTGGTCATGGGCGTGGCGGATGCGCCGTGCGGCCACACCGCCGCGGCCGACAGGCCAGCGGCCCATCGGAGCCACTGCGCGCGGGTCAGGCCGGGGGCGTCCATCGCCGCAGTCTAGCGGCGGCCTGATCAACCCCCGCCGTCGTCCTGGAAATCGGCCAGCCGCACGCCGTCGACCGTCACGAGGCGGTCGAGGCGGATGGTCTCGCCGTTGTCGAGCGCCATGAACTCGACGCCGTCGCGGCCGAACAGGTCGGTGATCACCGCGGAGACCTCGCGCTGCGCGCCGTCCTCGCCGAGGTACACGACGGGCGCGCGGCGCGAGCGGGTGGCGAGCGATTCCAGCACGTCGTGGAATTCGCAGCTGATGGGCTGGTAGGGTTCGGACGGCATGGGCACCTCGTTTCGCCGGGGGGTCAGTAGTCGTAGCGCGCCGTGAACATCAGCGTGCGCGGCGGGTTGTAGTAGACCGCATCCACGCCGTAGATGGGGATGCGGGTGTGCAGCAGCGCGTACGACTTGTCGAACAGGTTGCGCACCTGCATCGAGAAGGTCCAGTGGTGCGACGGGTCGACGTAGTTCGCGCCGAGGTTCACGTAGGTCTGGTCCGGGGCCTTGAGCTCCGGGGTGTTCGCGACGTCGGTGTACTGGCTCTTCAGGTACTGCAGCGTGGCGTCGAGGTTGGCCTCGGCCCCGCTCGCGAAGGGCTGGCGGTAGCTGATCGTGGTGCCCAGCGTGACCGGCGGCGCGTTCGGCAGGTCGTTGCCCACGTAGTTCCGCGAGGCCTGGCCCGTCGGGTTCGCGAACTCGTCGAAGCGCGACTTCAGCAGCTCCAGCGACAGCGTCCAGTCGACCCGGGCCGTGAGCTTCGCGGCCATGTCCACGTCGACGCCCCACGTGCGGGCCTTGCCGGCGTTCACGAGCACCGCGTCGGGCACGGTCACGCCGTTGATGACGAGGTTGGGCAGCGCGGCGAGGTAGTCGCGGTAGTCGTTGTAGAAGACCGAGACGTTCGCGGCGAGGCGCCCGTCGAGGAAACGGCCCTTGCCGCCGGCTTCCCAGGTGGTCACCCGTTCGGGGTCGGTGGCCGTCCGGGCCGACACGACGGATTCGGCGGCGCGGTTGTAGCCGCCGAACTTCGCGCCCTGCGCGACGCTGCCGTAGAGGTACAGGTCGGGCGACCACTGGTGGTCCACGCCCAGGCGCGGCAGCAGCCCGGTCTTCGAGGTCGACAGGTCCTGCACCGCGTAGACCGGCACGACCGTGCCGGTGCCGTTGGTGCGGTCGAACGCGTTCGAGGCGGTCTGCTTCGTGTGGTACAGGCGCAGCCCGCCGATCACGCCGGTGCGCTCGTCGAGGGCCTGGCGGCCCTGGCCGTACAGGCCGATGTCCTCCGTCGCCTGGTGCGTGCGGGCGTCGGAGTGCACGAGGCCGGTGGACGGGTAGGCGTCCGCGCCGCGGTCGAAGTCGAAGCGGTCGGAGACGAACATCGTGCCCACCGTCCACTGGCGACGGGCGTCGCGCCCCTGCAGCTGCAGCTCCTGCGTGAAGGCCCGCTGCTCGATGCGCTGGGAGATCACGTACTGCGGCGTCGCGAGGCCGCCGAAGTCGGCGACGGTGGGGTCGTCCTTGTACGCGCGGTAGCCCGTGATCGAGCGGAACTTCAGGCCGCCGTCGAGCTGCGACTCGATCTTCAGCGACGCGCCGCCGGACTGGCGCTCGAACGCGCCCGGGCCGGCCGGCGTGTAGGTCACGCGCGGCGGCGCGCCGACGGGGTAGTTCGTGGTGTGGGTGTCGGAACCGTCCTTCAGCCCGTCGATGGCGAGCACCGCGCTCGTGGTGTCGGTGGCGGCCCAGCGCAGCTTCGCGCGGAACTGGGTGGCGTCGATGCGGTTGACGTCGGTGCCGAGCGTGGCGTTGCGCGCGTAGCCGGCGTTGACCTTGCGCGAGAAGGCGATGCTCGCCGACAGCGGCCCGTCGCCCACCGGGCCGTTGGCGTAGCCGCGCGCCTCGAACGCGTCGTGGTTGCCGAGCCCGACCGACAGCCAGGCGTTGGTGTCCGACGACGGGTCGATGGAGATGTAGCGCACGGCGCCCGCGGTGGCGTTCTGCCCGTAGAGCGTGCCCTGCGGGCCGCGCAGCACCTCGATGCGTTCGATGTCGGGCAGGTCCCACAGCGCCGTGGCGTAGCCGCGGATCAGCGGCACCTCGTCCATGTAGATGCCGACGGCCTGCGCCATCGCGGGCGACGACACCCCGACGCCGCGGATGCCCACCGCCTGCGGCATGTTGCTGAAGCCGTTCGGCACCGACACGCCGGCGACCAAGCCGACGAGGTCGTTGAGCTGCGTGATGGCCTTGCGCTCGATCTCCTTCGAGTCGACCACGCCCACCGACACGGGCGTCCTGCGCAGCACGTTCTCGACCCGTTCGGCGGTCACCGTGACTTCCGGCAGGGCCACCGGTTCGGCCGCGGTCTGCGCCGCGGCCCAGGGCGCGAGCAGGGTGGCGCACGCGGCGGCCACGGAGGAGGGAAGGAAACGGCGGGGCACGGTGGCGGTCATGGAGAGGCGGGGCAGGGACATCGGGGCGCACGCGGGGTGCGTGCGCCGGGCGGGATCATGGGGGAGGGGCGGGGTCCCCCGGCGTGAAATCTTGTGAAGGGCGTGAAAACCACGACGCGGGACACCGGGGGGGGGGCGTGGTGTCAGCTGGCGAACGGCGTCGCCACCGGGAACGCGACGGTCGTGTACGGCCGGTGGCCACCCTCGGGCAGTTCACCCTCGTCGACCAGTCCGCGGCCCGCCGCCACGGTGACGGCGTGCGTGCGGCTGCGCGCGTCGAGCTTGCCCATGATGGCCTTGACGTGGGCCTTCACGGTGCCCACCGCGATGTCGAGTTCGCTCGCGATGGCCTTGTTGCACTGGCCCCGGGCCAGCTGGCGCAGCACGTCGACTTCACGCGACGTGAGCGACTCGCGGGTGAGGCTGTCGGCCATGCGCTGGGCCACCGTCATGCACAGGTAGCGCGCGCCGTTGCCGAGCGCCCGCACGCAGCGCACGAGTTCGTCGGTGTGGCAGCTGGTGAGCAGGTAGCCGTGCACGCCCGACTCGAGCGCCTGCCGCACCTCGTGTTCCCGGTCGTGCACCGTGACCACCATCAGGCGCGACGGCATGTGCCGGCCCGGTCGCGAGGGCCGCGAACGGGCTTCCGCGGCCAGGCGCAGGCCGCCGCGGTAGTCGGCGATGACCACGTCGGCGGAGTCCTCGGCGCGGCTGGCCGCGGACACGCGGACGTCGATGCCGGGTTGCGCGAGCAGCGCGTGCATGGCGCCGGCCGCGATCAGCGGTTCGGCGTGGTCGATGTGGACGATGAGGGGGCGAGACGCGTTCGAGTCCATGGGTTCTCCTGTCGCCGGGCTTTCCAGGCCCGGCTCTCCGGTGGCTTGTAGGTTCTTCTGGGTGTGGTGCGGAGAACCCGGGCTGCCGGGTGGTCCGACCACATGAGCGGATGATCCGCCCCGTGCCCGCGAACCGCACGTGAATAACGGTGAATTGGCGAGCGACCCGCGTTCAGCCGCCCGCGAGCAGCGCCCGCGCGGCGCGCGGGTCGGCGGTGGCCTCGCCCTGGACGACGTGGCCGAGCACTTCGGCGAGTTTCGCGAGGTTCTCCGGCGAACGGTCCGCGCGCGCGAGGCTCGTCGCGGTGCGCAGCGCCCACGACCACGCGCCCTGCCGTCGCGCCACCGCGAGCGAACGTTCGAACAGCGCCAGGGCGGCCCCGGTGTCGCCCCCGGCGAGGCGTCGCTCGCCCAAGCGGCGGAACACCTCCGCCGAACACCAGCCGACGTCGCCGCGGTCGTTGCGGTCGAAGGCCTCGTCGGTCGCGAAGAGGTCGCACACGGTGGCCATGGAATCGAGTTCCTTCAGGCTCGCGGGCCGCGTGTCCGGCGCCGGCGCGCGCGGGTCGTCGAGCCACGCGATGGCGACCGCGTAGTGGTGCGCCCACGACTGCCAGTACGGCGAGGAGTGCCGCCGCGCGTGGTCGGCGAGGCGCTGGACGTGGCGCCGGGCCGCGTCGACGTCGCCCCGCCACAGCGCGATCGGGCAGATGGCCGTCCCGAGCACCTGCGCGAGCGTGTAGGCGTTCTCGGACTCCGCCTCCGCGAGGCCCGCCAGCGCGACGTCCCACGCCTCGTCCGGGCGCCCCTGCATCCACAGCGTGCGCGACAGCACGATGCGCGTCGCCACGCCCCGCGGGGTCAGCATCACGTAGGTGAGCGGCGTGTGCGCGACCGGCGCTTCCAGCACCCGTTCGACGAGCGTCCGCGCGAGCGCGTGGTCGCCGAGGTAGTGCGACGTCATGCCGACGAGCCGGTCGGCGTGCAGGTGCACCATGGGGTGGTCCGTCCGGTCGGCCAGCTGCCCGATGGTGCGGGCCGCCGCCAGGGCGGTGTGGTAGTTGCCCGCGCCGAACGCCTGGCTCCAGACCCCGTGGAACGGCGCGATGCGGTGGCTCGGGTCGTCGATGCGTTCGGACAGCGACCGTGCCCGCTCGAGCCAGGCGGCGGAGTCGTCGGGGCCGGTGGCGTGCGAGTGCATCAGGCCGCGCATCGTGATGAGGCGCAGCTCGGTCAGCGGGTGTGGCGGATCCGCGCCGTCGTGGATGTATCGCAGCGCCCGCTCGACCCACGGGCGGCATTCGTCGAGCAGGCTCATCTCGCCGATCAGCACCGAGGCCGCGGCGGTGAGCTCCACGCCGAGCGCGATCGTCCCGTCCTGCGCGAAACACCACTCGACCGCGGCGCGCAGGTCGTCCAGGGTGTGGCCGTGCGCGGCGAGCCAGTCGCGCCGCGTGCTGCCGCTTCGACGGTGTTCGGCGTTCCGCAGCCGGTGGCGGAGGTGTTCGGCGTGGCGGCGGTGGGTGTCGAACACGTCGGGACCCTCGGCCAGCTTCTCGGCCGCGTAGGCGCGGGTGCTGACGAGCAGGCGGTACAGCGGCGCCGGCCCGCGGGTGTCGCTCGAGACGAGCGACTTCGACACGAGGTTGAGCACCGCGGCCGTGCGCGACTCGCCCGCCACGGCGAGGGCGGCGTCGAGCGTGAACGACCCGCGGAACACGGAGAGCCGGTGCAGCGTGTCGCGTTCGTCCGGCGGCAGCAGGTCGTGGCTCCAGTCGAGCATCGCGTGCAGCGTGCGGTGGCGGGGCGGGCTGGCGTCCGGGCCGCCGCCGAGCAGGCGCAGCCGGTCGCCGAGCTGCCCGGCGACACCGGCCAGGCCGAGCGTTCCCACACGCGCCGCGGCGAACTCGATGGCCAGCGGGATGCCGTCGAGGCGGCGGCACAGGTCGCGCACGAGGGGGGCGTTGTCGTCGTCCAGCGTGAACGGGGCCGCGCGTTCCACGAACAGCTGGACCGCGGGCCACGCGTCGACCTCGGCGGCCGTGGCGACGTCGCCGTCGGGCGGCACCTCCAGCGCGGCGAGGCGGAACACCGACTCGCCCTCGGCCTGCAGCGGCTCGCGGCTCGTGGCCACGATGTGCACGAGCGGGGCGAGCCGCAGCAGCTGTTCGGCGAAGGCGGCGACGGCCTCCACCAGGTGCTCGCAGTTGTCCACGACGAGCAGCAGGTGCCGCCCGTGGAGGAAGGCGGCGAGCGGCGGCAGCGGGTCGCCGAGCGGCACCGACACGTCGAACACCGCGGCGACCACGGCAGGCAGCAGTTGCGGGTCGGCGACGGACGCGAGGTCGACGAAACGCACGCCGTCGCGCCACGCCGGCATCACGGCCTCGGCCAGCGCGACGGCGAGGGTGGTCTTGCCCATGCCCCCCGGGCCGGTGATGGTGACGAGGCGGCGCCGGGCCACCTGGGCCGCCAGGTGGTCGAGCGCCTCGTGCCGGCCGATCAGTCGGGGCGCCCGGGCGGGAAGGTTGTGCGGCGCGGTGGACGCGGTGGACACCGGGGCCACGAAGCAGTACCCGCGGCGGGGGACGTTGCGGATGAACCGGCTGGCCGCGGCGGCGTCGCCCAGGGCCTTGCGCAACGCGGCGACGTGCACCCGCAGGCTGGTGTCGTCGACCTCGGACCCGGGCCACACGCGTTCGGTGAGTTCGTTCCGGCTGACGACGTCGCCCGCGCGTTCCAGCAAGGCGATGAGCAGCGCGGTGGCGCGCTGGCCGAGCGGCACGCGCCGGTGGCCGTCGAGCAGCACGCGTTCGTCGCGCAGCAGCCGGAACGGGCCGAAGGCCCAGGTCGTCTCGGGGTCCCGCGTGCCGGGTGGCGCCATGGCTGGTGGTGTGGATGACGTGGTGGTGCCGGTTCCATCGCCCCCGGCGGGCGGCGCCATTCTACGGAGCCGGCGGGGCAGGGTGCCGGGAGCGCATAAGCAAACGCGCAGAACTTCGTTTCCCGCGCGCGTCCGAAGCCCTACCGTCTCGACCTCCCGTCACCTTGAAGCCCAGAGGCCGTCCATGTCCGACTTCCACCCCGGCGCGCTGCGCCGCCGCCACCTGCTGCTCGCCGGCGCTGCCGCCGCCGTGCCCTTCGCGCCCGTCTTCGCGGCCGACCCGGAGAAGGTGCGCATCGGCTTCCAGAAGTCGTCCACGCTGACCATCCTGCTCAAGTCGCGCGGCACGCTCGAGAAGGCGCTGGCGCCGCTGAACGTGTCGGTGCAGTGGCACGAGTTCACGTCCGGCCTGCCGCTGCTCGAGGCGCTCAACGTGGGCGCGGTGGACCTCACCGCCGACGTGGCCGACGCGGTGCCGCCGTTCGCGCTCGCGGCCGGCGCGAAGCTCACGTACTACGCGATCGAGTCGCCGTCGCCGCAGGCCCAGGCCATTGTCGTGCGCAAGGATTCGCCCATCACGAGCGTCGCCCAGCTCAAGGGCCGCAAGGTCGCGTTCGCCAAGGGCGCCGGCGCCCACTACCTGCTGCTCGAGGCGCTGGCCCAGGCGGGGCTGTCGATCAAGGACATCGAACCGGCGTACCTCAGCCCGGCCGACGGCCGCGCAGCGTTCGAGAACGGCAGCGTCGCCGCGTGGGTGATCTGGGACCCGTTCCTCGCGGCCGTGCAGCGCCAGTCGAACGCACGCGTGCTGCAGGACGGCGGCAAGCTGTCGGCCTACCGCCGCTTCTACCTCGCCGCCTCGCCGTACGCGCAGCGCCGCGCCGACGTGCTCGACACCGTGTTCACCGAACTGAAGAAGGCCGGCGAGTGGGTCAAGGCCAACCCGGGCGCGGCCGCCGAATGGCACGGCCCGGTGATCGGCCTCGACGCCGCCACGGTGGAGGCCGCGAACCAGCGCCGTTCCTACCGCGTGCAGCCCGTGGACGCCGAGGCGCTGGCCGAGCAGCAGCGCATCGCCGACGCGTTCGTGCAGGCGAACATCATTCCGCGCAAGGTGGCGGTGTCGGAGTCGCCGGTGTGGAAGCCCGCGTGAACCCGGCCCGCTAACATGCCCGGATGACCTCCCTCCGCCACGACCGGGTGACCGCGCTGATGCGCGCCGCCGCCGCCGAGCTCATCGCCCCGCGCTTCCGCCGCCTCCAGCAGGGCGAGGCCATCGAGAAGGCGCCGGGGGAATGGGTCACCACGGTGGACCGCGAGGTGGAGGCCCGGCTCACCCCGGCCCTGCGTGACCTCGTGCCCGGCTCGCGGGTGGTGGGCGAGGAACAGTGCGCGGCCACGCCGGAGCTGCTCGACGAGCTGGACGACGGCGTGGTGTGGCTCGTGGACCCGCTCGACGGCACCAACAACTTCATCGCCGGGCGCGAGCCGCTGTCGTCGATGGTCGCGCTGCTCGAAGGCGGTGAGACGGTCGCGGCCTGGATGCTGGATCCGCTTTCGGGCGTGATGTCGCATGCCGAACGCGGGCGGGGCGCGTGGCGCGATGGCGTGCGCCTGCGCGCCTCCGGCGGCGAGGGCCTGCGGCGCGCCGTCGTCAAGACACGTTTCCTGCCCGACGACCGGAAGGCCCGCGTGGCGGCGTCGACCGGGGTCGAGGTGCTGCCCGGTGTCAACTGCGCGGGGGCCGAGTACCCGGCCGTCGTGGCCGGCGAGTTCGATGCGGTGCTGTACTGGCGCACGCTCGCGTGGGACCACGCCCCGGGCACGCTCTTCGTCACCGAGGCCGGCGGCCACGCGGCCCGCTTCGACGGCACGCCGTATCGGGCGGGCGATCGCCGCGCCGGTCTGCTGGTGGCGCGCAGCCGTGCGATCTGGGACACCGCCGCGGCGGCCTGGGGCTGACGCGGGCGTGCCGTGGTGAGATGATGGTTCCCCCACCCTGATCGAGACGGAAGTCATGTCCGACTGGTTCCTTCCCGGCAATCCCGCCGTCGCGACACCGCGGCCCGCGGCGCTCGGCCTCTTCGTCGAGCGGCTGGACCGGCTGCTGTCGCGCGGGCCGGCCGAGGCCGAGGTGCTGGCGTCGGGCCGCGCGTGGCTCGCCGAGCTGATCGCATTCGACGACTGGCTGCCCGAACCGTGGACCCGCCCCGGCGAGCGCTACCGCCAGTACCCGCTGCACGTGGACCCGGCCGGGCGTTTCTCGGTCGTGTCCTTCGTGTGGGGACCGGGCCAGGCCACCCCGATCCACGACCACCTGACGTGGGGCCTGATCGGCGTGTTGCGCGGCGCCGAGTTCTCGCAGGGCTTCCACTTCGCCGGCCGTCGCGCGATGGTGCCGTCCGGCCCGCCGGTGCGGCTCGAACGCGGGCAGGTCGACGCGGTGTCGCCGGCCATCGGCGACGTGCACCAGGTGCGCAACGCCTTCGACGACCGCGTGTCCATCAGCATCCATGCGTACGGCGCCGACATCGGTCGGGTCGAGCGTGCCACCTACGCCGAGGACGGCACGCCGAAGGTGTTCGTCTCCGGCTATTCCGACATTCCCCAGCCCGTCATCCCGGCGGAGTCCGGGACCTTCGGCCCGCGCCCAGGGTCCCGGCCTCCGCCGGGATGACATTCTTGTTTGCCATGACCTTCCCCACCATCACCCCCGCCCAGGTCCGTTCCACCCTGCTCGCCCGCGACGAGATCGCGCTGCTCGACGTGCGCGAGGAAGACCCCTTCGCGCAGGCGCATCCGCTGTGGGCCGCGAACCTGCCGCTGTCGAAGGTGGAGCTCGAGGCGTGGGGCCGGTTGCCGCGGCGCGATGTCCCCATCGTGGTGTTCGACGACGGCGAGAGCCTCGCGCTGCCCGCCGCCACGCGGCTGCGTGCGCTCGGCTACACGAACGTGTCGCTGCTCGACGGTGGCCTCGCGGCCTGGCGCGACGCGGGCGGCGAGGTCTTCCGCGACGTCAACGTGCCCAGCAAGGCCTTCGGCGAACTGGTGGAGGAGGCGCGCCACACGCCCTCGCTGTCGGCGCCCGAGGTGCAGGCGCTGCTGGACGCGAAGGCCGACGTGGTGGTGCTCGACGCGCGCCGCTTCGAGGAGTACCGGACCATGTCCATCCCGGGCGGCATCAGCGTGCCCGGCGCCGAACTCGTGCTGCGCGTGCGCGACCTCGCGCCCGACCCGGCCACCCGCGTGATCGTCAACTGCGCCGGCCGCACGCGCAGCATCATCGGCACGCAGTCGCTCGTGAACGCGGGCATCCCGAACCCCGTCGCGGCGCTGCGCAACGGCACCATCGGGTGGACGCTCGCGGGCCAGTCGCTCGCGCACGGGCAGGGCCGGAGCTTCGCCGACGTGGCCTCGGGTGACACCGCCGCCGCGCGCGCGTCGGCGGCCGACGTGGCGCGCCGCGCGGGCGTGGCGATCGTCGACGACGCGCAGCTCGCCGCGTGGCTCGCCGAACCGCACCGCACCACCTACTGTTTCGACGTGCGCACGCCCGAGGAATACGCCCGCGGCCACCGCCGCGGCTTCCGCGGCGCGCCGGGCGGGCAACTGGTGCAGGAGACCGACGTGCACGCGCCGGTGCGCGGCGCACGCCTCGTGCTGACCGACGACGACGGCGTGCGCGCCCGCATGTCGGCCTCGTGGCTCGCGCAGATGGGCTGGGAGGTGGCCGTGATCGACGGCCCGTCCAGGGAGATCGAGACCGGCCCCGACGTGGCGCCGCGCCCCGACACCCCGGCCGTGCGCACCGTCGCGCCCGCCACGCTGTCCGACTGGCTCGCCACCGGCGACACCGCGGTGATCGACGTCACCGCCAGCGCGAACCACGTGGCGCGGCACGTCGCCGGCGCGTGGTGGTCGCCGCGCTCGCTGCTGCCCGCCGCGCTGAAGGTGGTTCCGCCGGCTCGTCGCTATGTGGTCACGTGTGGCACGAGCCTGCTCGCGCGCTTCGCGGCCGACGACCTGAAGGTGTTGACGGATGCCGAGGTGTGGGTGCTCGAGGGCGGCAACGCGGCGTGGTTCGCGGCGGGCCTGCCGGACGCGAAAGGCGAGGAGCGCCTCGCCGCGCCACGCATCGACCGCTACCGCCGTCCGTATGAAGGTACGGACAACCCGCGCGAAGCGATGCAGGCCTATCTCGACTGGGAGTTCGGGCTCGTCGCCCAGCTGGGACGCGATGGAACGCATTTCTTCCGAGTGATCTGATCGGCTGTTCCGTTCTGCAATCATCGGAGGGTCGCTGTCCCGATCCTCCCTCATGACCCCGAATGATCCCGTTCTCTGGAACGACTGGTTCCCCGTCGCCTGGTCCGACCAACTGGCGCCCGGCGCCTCGGCGCCCGTGCGCCTGCTCGACGAGGAGCTGGTGCTCTGGCGCCGCGCCGACGGGTCCGTGCACGTGTGGGACGACCGCTGCCCGCACCGCGGCGCGAAGCTGTCGCTCGGCCGGGTCGTCGACGACACGCTGACCTGCCCGTACCACGGCTGGCGCTTCGACGGCGAGGGCCGTTGCGTGCTGAAGCCGGCGCAGCCGTCCACGCCGTGCCCGCCGCAGCCCATGGTGCGGATGTTCCGCGTGAAGGAGCGTTTCGGCATCGTGTGGGTGTGCCTCGGCAAGCCCGCGCACGACGTGGTGCCGTACCCCGAGTTCGCCGACACGCGCCTGCGCCACGTCCAGGCCGGCCCGTACACCGTGAACGCGTGCGCGCCGCGCGTGGTCGAGAACTTCATCGACATGGCGCACTTCTCGTTCGTGCACGAGGGCATCCTCGGCGAGGCCGGTGTCACCGAGGTGCCGCCGTACGACGTGGAGGCCTTCGTCGACGACTCCGGCAAGGCGGGCGTGCGCGCCGTGGGCATGCGCGTGAGCCAGCCGCGGGCGAACCTGCAGGCCGAGGGCCCGTCGGACGTGGTCTACGGCTACCGCATCTCGCGCCCGCTGTCGGCCATCCTGACCAAGCAGGTGGTGGGCACGGAGGTCGCCGAGGCCATCACGCTGTTCATCCAGCCGATGACCGAGACCGAATGCCAGGTGTGGATGATCTTCTCCGGCATCCGCTCCCCCGAACCCGACGAGGCCGTGCGCGAGTTCCAGGACATGGTGTTCGCGCAGGATCGGCCCATCCTCGAATCCCAGCGCCCGAAACGCCTGCCGCTCCACGCGCGGGCCGAACAGGCGCAGCGCGCGGACCTGCTGGCGGCGCACTACCGGAAGTTCCTGCGCGAGCGGGGGCTGGTGTACGGGGTCGTTCCCGCGGGCGGCTGACGCCCCGCCGCGGGGCGGCATGCTCCGTTTGATGGACGACACCGTCGCACGCGCGCGGCATACTCCGCGAGGGGGATCCTCCGATCCCGCCGAGGGCGCCGCGACATGTTCACCCTGCAATTCCGTTCCGGCCGCAACGGCGACCCGTCCGCCGGGAAGACAGGGCGGTTCGGCAGCGCCTGGCTCCTCGAGGCCGACCGCATCGTCACCTGCATGCACGCGGTCTCCTTCGACGACCTGCGCTGGGCCGACGCCGACCGCGAAGGCGAACACGTGCTCTTCGACGACGCTGGCCGTGAGGTCGCGACGCTCGCGCCGGTGCTGGCGATCCCGTCGCTCGACGTGGCGCTGCTCGCGCCCCGGCGCGCCGCCGGCACGGCCGCGCCCGACCTGGGCGTTCCGCTGGACCTGTCCCCCGACTGGCTGCCCGACGGCGCCCGCTGGTTCGCCGACGCGCGCCCGGTCCAGCAGTCGGGCCATCCCGTGCGGCTCGGCGGCACGCTGGCGCGCTGGGGCGTGGCCGGCCGGCATTGGCAGCAGCTGACGGTCGAACAGGGCACGGACATCGACTGGGCGTCCGTCTCCGGTTCGCCGGTGGTGCACGGCGGGCGCGTGATCGGGATGCTCAAGCAGCAGCTGGACCGCGGCAACACCTGCTTCGCGGTGCCGGCGCACGCCGTCGCGCTGCTGCGCTGGCTCGCGGCCGACCTGTCCACGGTGACGGACCTCGCGGCGCGCTGGCTGGCGCCTCCGGCGGACGTGTACGCGGCGCCGTCCCGCGACACCGACCGCCTGGCCGAGCTGCTCGTGCGGCCGGGGCTGACCACCGAATCGCTGTGCGCCGAACTGGGCGTGCCCGACACCGACGCGGCCACCCGCGGGACGCTGCAGGAACTGCTGGCCAGACGCCCCGAGCCGCCGCCCGATTCCGCGGAGGCCGACCTGCGCCGGCGTGTGCGACAGCAGCGGGCCGGTGCGGGTCCCACCAGCGACAGCCTGCTGCACATGGTCTTCCCCTCGGCCGATCCGAGCGTGGACGTGTTCGTGCCGCCGCGGTTCCGCGCGTTCCAGGAGGTCGCGCCGAAGGCCCCCGGCTCACCCGCGTCCGGCGCCCCCGACGACCGCCCGGCCGAGGCCCCGCCGCTCACCTATGCCGACCTGATGGTGGCGCTCGCCGCCGCGCCGCTGAAGGGCTCGGCGCACCGGCTCGCCGTGCTCGGCGAGGCCGGCGCGGGCAAGAGCACCCTGCTGTCGCACCTCGCGCGACAGGTGCTGGATGACGGGCTCGGCGTGCCGGTGCAGTTCCACTTCCAGCAGCTGGGCCCTGCGGGCGTGCTGAACACCATCGAGGGCGTCTGGCTGCCGTCCCTCGGCGCCACCGACCCGTCGTACGCCCGGGCGGTGCAGCAACTGGCGGCCCAGGGGCGGCTGTGGATCTTCATCGACGGCATCGACGAGGTGGGGCTCACCCACCGCGAGCCCCTGGCCCAGATCGCGCGCGGCATCGGCACCGGCGTGCTGCAGGGCGCCCACGTCGTCGTGGCGTCGCGGCATGCCTACTGGTACCACGGCATGAACGACCTGTACGGGTTCAAGGTGTACGACCTCGAGGCGTTCAGCGTCGAGCGGGTGCACGAGGTGATCGGCCAGTGGTTCGGCGGGCGGCCGGAAGGTCGGCAACTCGTCGACCGGCTGCGCGACCCCGCGCGGCACTATCTGCTGCAGGCCGTGCGCAACCCGCTGCGGCTCGCGATGCTGTGCGCCGTGTGGCGGCACGCCGTGCACCGGCAGCCCGCCGGCGCGTTGCCGTCGACGCGGGCCGAACTGTACGAGACCTTCCTCGCGCTGACCTACGACTGGAACGCGGGGCGCCCCGGCGTGGGCCGCGTGGACCGGGACACGCTGATGGCCGCGCTGTCCCGGCTGGCCCTGCACGTGCTGGCGAACCCGGTCACCGACACGGCCGAGGGCGCGGGCGCCTTCGACGAGGCGGCGATCACGGCGGCGAACCCCGGCCTGGCCGCCGACGTGCGCGGGGCCCTCGTGGAATCGGGCTGGCTGGTGCGCGATGGCGCCACGTCCCCGGTGCGGCGGCGCTTCCGCTTCGAGCACCGCACGTGGATGGAGTACCTCGCCGCACGCGGGTTGCAACGGGGGGCCGAGCTGCTGGACCTGGAGGCGACGCCCCCGCGCACCTGGCTGGTGGAGACCGGCTGGCGCGAGGTCGTGCTGTTCTGGATGGGCCGGGCCGACGTGGCCGCCGACGAGAAGAAGGCGCTGCTGGGCCAGATGGCGACGCTCCACGACGGGGTGTGGGGCCTGTACGGCGACCGCGCGCTGCACCTCGTGCCGGCGTGCCTGCGCGAGTGCCCGTGCCTCGGCGAGGAGGACGTCGCCCGGGTCTACACGCGCATCATCCGGCAGGCGGTGGGCGGGTGGGACGACGCGACGGCGCAATGGCTGGTCGCGTTCCCGACCCTCCGGGCCGCGGCCGCCGCGGCGCTGGCCGACGGGGATCCGGAGTGGGTGGGCGGGGTCGCCCTGGAAGCCACCTTGTCGGCGGAGAAGCGGCCGCACAGTCCGACCTTCGCCCCCGCCATGGCCTCGGTCCTGGTCCAGTCGGCCGGGGACGACGAGACGTGCGGTCTGCTCGCCGCCCACCTGCTCCTGTCGAACGCCTTCCTGCGCCACGTGCCCCGGGCCGACGCGCTGCTCGACAATCCCGCGTTCGCCGCCGAGCTGGTGAAAGCGGCGGCCCGCCCGAAGGAGCGTGCCCGCGCGCTGAACATCCTGAACCGTGCGGACGACGGTTCGCCCACGGCCACGCGCATCGCGTTCGAACTGCTGCGCGACGGGGTGGTGAAGGAGGCCGACGACGTCGCGCGCCTGCTGCGCATCCTCGGCCGTGCGCCGGCGCCGGGCCCGGAGATCGTCGCGCTGCTGTCGGCGCGGGCCTTCGACGCGGGCCCCGACATCCGCGAGGCGTGGTTCAAGGCCCTGGCCGCCGTCACACCCGACCCGGAGGCCCTCGGCGACCGGCTGCTCGCGCCGTGGGCCCCGTCGGCCGAGGTCCCGAAGGACCGGCGACTCGAACTGCTGCCGGTGCTGGCCGCGCTGGCGCGGACGTCCCGCGCGGCGGCCGAGCAGGTGCTGGGCTGGGACACATGGTGGCAGGGGGAGGCCGGGACGTACGACGCGCTCGCCGTGCTGCACCAGGCCTGCGACACCCACCCGGGCTTCACGGACGTCTTCCTCGATGCATTGCAGGCCTGCGGCGACGACCGTGCCGTGGCGGCGGCGCTGCGCGACCTCCATCCGGCCGGCGTGGGCGAACCCGCGCGGGAACGGTTGAGGGCGCTGATGCGGCGCGACCAGTCCGCGGTCCGCTTCGAGTGCGCCCGGATCCTGCTGGAACTGACGCCCGGCCCAGGCGACGACCGCGAGAGCGCACTGGCCGAACTCGACCGCCTCGTCGAGGAGTTCCCGCTGGCGCACGCCCGGATCCAGGAAACCCCGTGGCGCGCGGGGGGGCTGTTGCGGTCGATCGGCCTCGAGCGGCCACCGCTGGTCGACCGGCTGATCGCGACGATCGAGGCGTCGCGGGACGACAACGTGTGGCACGCGGGCGCCAGCTGCCTCGGCCAGGTGGGCGCCGGCTCGACGGTGGCGGCGCGCTGCCTGCTGGACCTGATGGCGCGGTCGGGCGTGCACCCCGGCATCCCGATGGTCGCGGCACGCGCGCTGTCGGAGATCGGGCTCACCGAGGCGGCCGACGTGCGGCGGTTCATCGGCATCGCCACCGAGTCCGTGCAACGCGACGACGGGGGCATCCGCTGGATCCTCGACGCGATGGTGGGGATGTCCCTCGACGACCCGGACGCCGCCGCGCTGGCCGAGGGGGTCGTCCTGTCCGGCACGCACGACAGCCTGACCGTCGAGTCCGCGTTCGGGGTGCTGCGCGTGTCGGCGCGGGACGGGACCCGCGCGCGCGACGTGGCGTTGCAGTTGCTCGACCACCCGCGGGAGGCGGTGCGGCAGGACGGGCTGAAGGCGCTGTCGAACGAGCGGGTGCCGTCCGCCGTGGTGACGCGGGCTTTGCTGGTGCGCCTGGGTGAGGAAGGCGATGCCGGGATGTTGAACCGGGTGCGCAGCGCCCTCGCGGTCCAGGTCGCCGGCCGGGCGGAGGGCCTCCTCGCCGTGCCGCGGCTGCGGCATGAAGTGGCGCGCGAGGACGACGACCCGGCGTCGAACGAGCGCCGCGGCATCGCCTACGAACTGCTGCTCGAGGTCGCCGCCCGCACGCCGTACGTCGAATTCAAGGCCCGTTGGGACACACCGGAGGACCCCCCATGAACGAACGCGTGGTCGTGATCTCGGACATCCACCTCTCGCAGCCGCCCGTGCCGCTGATGATGCGGCACGCCGACCGGCTCGCGGCGTTCATCGGCGCGTTGCCGGGTCGTGCCGAGGACGGCCGGCGCGTGCACCTGATGGTCGCGGGCGACTTCGTCGACTTCCTCGCGCTGGAACCGTTCGAGGCCTTCACCCGCGATCCGGCCGTCGCCTGCGCGAAGCTGCGGCATGCCCTCGGGGGCGACAACCGCGCGGTGATGGACGCCCTCGCCGGTGCGATGCGGGCGGGCGTGACGCTGACCGTGATGGCGGGCAACCACGACCTCGAACTGGCCCATCCGGCGGTGCAGCGCGCGTTCGTCGAGCTGCTCGGGAACGTGCCGGCCGACCCCGAGTTCGTCGTGCACGGCGAGGCCTGGCGGCGCGGCGGTCTGCTGGTGGAACACGGCAACCGCTACGACGGCGCCAACGAAAACGACTGGGACGGCATGCGGGAACTGGTGTCGTCGCAATCGCGCGGCGACACGCTCCACGCGCAGGACACGTTCCGCTTCGGCGAGCTGGTGACGCCGTCCGCGGGCAGCCGGCTCGTCGCGGACGTGCTCAACACCATCCGCGACCGCTACCCGTTCGTGCCGCTGCTGCAGCCGGAAGGCGTGTTGACCGCGCTGCTGCTGCGCGTGCTGGAACCGGCGCTCGGCGCGGACTGGAAGAAGCTCGCCACGCTGTTCCAGGCCCAGCAGGCCACGGGCCGCACCGGGCCTTCGGCGCCCCGCAACATCGCGGCGGTGGGCGACGACCTCGATGCCGAACTGGATGCCGCCTTCCCCGAACAGTACCGCGCGCTGGTGCAACCCGGCGGCGTGCGCGACATCGCCTTCGGCGACTGGGTGAAACTCTTCGCGAGCGAACGCGACGACAGCGTGGGCCGCCTGCTCCGTCAGGGGAAACCGCTGCCCTCCGAGTCGCTGTGGCGGCTGCAGTTGCTGCTGCGCCGTCTGCAGGCCCACGAGACGACCTTCACCGCGGCCGGCGACCCCGGCCCGCTCGGCGCGGCGGCGAAGCTCATGGTCGGGCGCAACGGCATCCAGACCGTCGTCATGGGCCACACCCACCTCGCGCGGTCGGTGGGTCAGGGCGCGGTGGCCTCGTACATCAACACGGGCACCTGGACCGACATGGTGCGGGTGCCGCCGGCCGCGCTGGCGGACGCCGACGCCGGGCGGGATGCGCTGGGGGTGTTCCTCGGCCAGCTGTGCCGCGACGAAGCCGGTGCGCGCACGTTCGAACCCGGCTACGCGGAGATCGATCTGGACGACGGGGTGGTGGTGGTGTCCCGGCTCGGGTTCGATCGTTGACACGGGTCGCCCCGGCCGACCTCATTCCCCCAGGTTCTTCTGCAACCGCGCCAGCAACGCGCCGAGCTGCGCCCGCTCCTCCGGCGAAAAGTCAGCCACCAGCTTCGCCGACAGCTTGCGCCGTTCCGCCGCGATGCCCTTGACCACCTCGCGGCCCTCCGCGGTGAGTTCGAGCCGCAGCTTGCGGCGGTCGGTCTCGTCGGGCACGCGCACGAGCAGGCCGGCGTCCTCCACCTGCTGGATCAGGCGGTTGATCTGGCCCTTGTCGCGGCCGGTGTGTTCGACGAGGTCGCCCTGGGTGCAACCCGGGTGCCGCGCCACGTGGTGGAGCATGCGCGCCTCGGTGGGCGCGACGCGGCGGCCGCCGGCCTCGGGCGACCCTTGCATGACCCGCGCCTTCAGCGCGTGCATCAGCGTGTGGATCTGCTCCATCACATCGGGAGGGGTGTCGGGGGTGGTCGCCATCGTGAATGCCATTGTAGTTGACAGTGTCAACCGATAGATCGCATACTTGGTTGACATTATCAACGAATCAATCCCGATGACCGAATCCCAACTCGAGGTGCGCCGCGTGCGCCACGAACTCCGCCGCCGTCGCCTGCAGGTGAGCCGCGTGACCCGCCTCAGCCCCCACATCCTCTCGATCACGTTCACCGGTCCCGACCTCGCCGGCTTCACCAGCGCCTCGTTCGACGACCACGTCAAGCTGATGCTGCCCGCGCCGGGCACCACCGAACTCGTGCTGCCCGAACTCGGGCCCGACGGTCCGTCGTTCCCCGAAGGCGCGCCGCGCCCGGTGATGCGCGACTACACCCCACGCCGCTTCGACCCGGCCACGCTCGAACTCGACATCGAGTTCGCGGTGCACGGCGACGGCCCCGCCGCCACGTGGGCCGCCCAGGCGGCGCCGGGCCAGGTGGTGGGCATCGGCGGCCCGCGCGGGTCGTTCCTGATCCCCGAGGCCTTCGACTGGCACCTGCTGGTGGGCGACGACACCGCGCTGCCCGCGATCGCGCGGCGGCTAGAGGAACTGCCCGCCGGCAAACGGGTGATCGTGGTGCTGGGCGTGGCGCCGGAAGACCGCCGCGAGTTGCCCACGAAGGCCGATGTGACGCTGCACTGGGTCGAGCCCGAGGGCATCGTCGACGCGGTGCGCAAGTTGCAGATCCCGGCCGGCGCCGGCTACAGCTGGGCCGCGGGCGAGGCGAAGGCGATGACCGCCGTGCGCCAGGTGCTCGTCGACGACCTCGGCGTGGACCGCCACCGCGTGCGCGCGGCGGCCTACTGGAAGCAGGGCGCGCCGGGGCACCACGGCAGCATCGAGTGACGCGTCAGCGCGGAGGCGTCGCCCTGCGCCAGCTGCTGCACTCCCGGCCGCGGAGCGCGGCCAATGTCACGCCGGGTCGTGGGCCCGTCCGTTCACCTGGTCGCGGCCCTGCGCCTTCGCGCGGTACATGCGGGCGTCCGCCACCTTCATCAGGCCGGTCACGCTGGTGGCGCAGGCCGGGAAGGTGGCGACGCCGAACGACGCGGTGAGCCGCAGCGCCGCGCCTTCGGTGGGGATCCGCAGGCGGGCCAGCGCGGCGCGCCAGGTCTCGGCGCGTTCCATGGCGCCGTCGTGGCCGAGGCCGGTCAGCAGCACCGCGAATTCCTCGCCGCCGAGGCGGAACGCCAGGTCGCCGGCGCGGGTGGTCTCGCCCAGCATCGACCCGACGGACTTCAGCGCGGCGTCCCCCGTGGGGTGGCCGTGGTCGTCGTTGACCCGCTTGAAGTGGTCGATGTCGAACATCACGAGCGACAGCTTCGCGCCGAGGCGCTGCGCCCGTTCCAGCTCGCGTTCGGCCACCTCGACGAAGTGCCGGCGGTTGTGCACGCCGGTCAGGTCGTCGCGGATGGCCTGCTCGCGCATCTGCGCGTGCAGGGCCTGGATGTGGCTGAGCTGGGCCTCGAGCCGCTCGTTGGCGTTGCGGAGTTCCTGCTCGGCCCGCTTGCGTTCGGTGACGTCGCGGGTGATGCCGAAGTAGCCGATGTGCACGCCCGCGTCGTCGAACACGGGCACCGACACCGTCTCGATCCACAGCCGGGCCTGGTCCTTGCGGAAGAACTCGCCGGTGTGCCGCAGCGGGTGGATGTGGGCGAGCGGGTTGTCGGGCGTGCCGCGTTCGGCGGCGTGCGTGAGGATCTGGGCGCGGTACTCCGGCGTCATGAACTCGGTGACGCTGCGGCCGTGGATCTCTTCGCGTTCGTAGCCCATCATGCGGCACATGTTGTCGCTGATGTGCACGAAGCGGCGCTCGACGTCGGTCTCCCAGAAGCTGTCGCCGCTGGCGTTCACCATGGCCAGCAGGCGGGCCTCGGTGATGGGACGCGGATCGGTGGGACGGTCGCTCATGGGGAAACGGGGAACACGACGGGGAAAAGGGGCGGGGCCCGCGCCGCGCCTGCGGCATCCGTCATTACAACACCGCCGTCGTGGCGACGGCACCCCCTCAGGTGGGGCCGTCGACCCCAGGGCGAGGCATGCGTCACGCCGCGCGCCCACAATCGGGTCGTCACGGCGCTGACTGCCGTTCATTTCCGAGTCGTCCGACCATGAGTCCCCACTTCCACCCCGTCGCGCTCGAACACGCGAGCCGCCTGATCAACCACGGCCCCACGGTGCTCGTGACGAGCGCCCACGGCGACCGCCGCAACGTCATGGCCGCCGCGTGGTCGATGCCCGTCGAGTTCAGGCCGCCGCGCATCGCGGTGGTCATCGACAAGAGCACCTTCACCCGCGAGCTCGTGATGGCCAGCGGCGCGTTCGGCCTGTGCCTGCCGGGGGCGGGCCTGGTGGACCTGACCTACGCCGTGGGCACCGCCAGCGGCCGCGACGGCGAGAAGTTCGGCCAGCTGGGCATCGCCACGCGGCCCGGGCCCGTGCTGGGCGTTCCGCTCATCGAGGCCGGCTGCGCCGCCTGGCTCGAATGCCGGCTGATCCCGGAGCGGCACACGGAGGACGCCTACGACACGTGTTTCGCGGAAGTGGTGGCGGCCGCCGCCGACACGCGCGTGTTCGCGAACGGGCACTGGAACTTCGGCGGCGACCATCCAGCGCTGCACACCATCCACCACCTGGGGGCGGGGAACTTCGTGCCGGCGGGGGGCGTCCTGAAAGCCGCGACCTAACGGCCGCCGGCCTCCACCAGGATCTCGTCGCCGCGGCATTCCTTCGGGTCGGCCGGGCGCGTGGCGGGCAGCGAGGGGCCCAGCATCTGGTCGAGCGACCCGCCTTCCGTGAAGTCCGCCGGCAGCTTCACGCGCACTTCGAAGAGCTGCTTGTTGGTGCACAGCAGCGTGATGGCGTTGACCGCCTGCGGCCGGCCGGTGTCGGCCACCACACGCTCGTAGAACACCTTGCGGGAGATGGCGCCGCCCGCGTTCGTCGCGATGTAGCGGCCGGGCGCGGAGGCGTCCAGCGTCTTCACCGCGGCCACGGCGCGCCGGAAGTACGTGTCGTCGTCCATCGACGTGCAGGTGCCGTGCTTGTTCCACTCGTGCCGGCCGAAGGCCTGCTCGTACTGGAAGTTGGGCATCCACGGGCGCACGAGGGCGAGGGTGTCCGGCCGCAGGTCGAGCGCCGGGCCGGGGCAGGCGCCGTACCGGGTGCCGCACGACTGCCGGTTCGGCCACAGGCCGTGCAGCGTGAGGTGGTTCACCACGAGCCGGCGGTCGGCGAGGCGGTCGCATTCGGGTTTGGTGCCCTGGTACTTCACGTGCTCGCAGAAGCCGGGCTGCCACGAGACGGCGAGCACGTAGCTGTCGAATTCGCCGGCGATGTTGCACTGGCCACCGCCTCCCCGGGGGGCCGCGGCGGCCGCCTCGACGGACGCCGTGCCGCAGTCGGCCGACACCCAGCGCGGCCCGCCGGCCACGTCGACCCGCAGCCAGCGCCGGTCGGGGCCGTTGACCTCGCGCACCGGGTAGGCCGTGCCCGGCGTCGTGCGCACGTCGCCCGGGTTCGTGCCCTTGCGGAAGGACTGGAAGGCCTCGCACGACCGGCTGGCGGTGAAGGTGCCGCTGGCGGGTTCGCTGGCCAGGGCGGCGGTGGTGCAGCAGGACAGGGCGGCGAGCAGAGGCAGCGCGCGGGGGAGCGGTCGGGGCATGGGGGTCTCTCGGCGGTGGCCGCGGATGCTACCGCGCCGCCGGACGCTAACATCCTGTCCCAGCACGAGATTCAGGGAGGGAACCATGCGCACGCTGTCCATCGCCAACGGGGAACTGTGGCTGCACGCCGAAGGTTCGCCCTCGCGGCAGATCGAATCGCCCTTCGCGAAGGAGCTGATCGAACGCGCGGTCCAGAGCCGCCGCACCACCGGCTGGAAACACGCGCCGCGCGAGCAGCAGACCGGCGTGATCCCCACCAGCAGCCTGTGGGGCCAGCGCGGTGGCGCGGACGCCGCCGCGATGCAGGTGCATTTCCTCCACGCGTGCCGCGCGGCCGACGACGACTCCCTGTACTACGTGCTGTCGGTGGGCGAGACCACCGGCGTGTTCCGTCGCCACCTCGCCGAGGACCGCGAGGTGCGCCTGTTCCACCGCGCCGGCTGGCAGTGCGAGGGCTTCGCCTACAACGCCGACGACCGCCGGCTCTTCATCGCGACGCGCAACGCGGACGGCACGGCCCACGTCGAGGTGTACGACGAGGACGGCAACCGCACCGGCGCCATCACCGATGGCGACTGCGTGGACGCGTCGCCCTCGCTCGTGCCCGGCCGCGGCAAGACCGTGGTGTACCAGTCGAGCGGTGTCGCGCGGCACGCGCAGGGCGGGCACCTCGTGGCCATCGGGCACGCGTGCGTGAACCTGCTCGACTACGGGTCGGGCCGGCTCGAGACGATGATCGACGACCGCCACCACGACCACGTGGGCCCGCGCATGGACAGCCAGGGCCGCCTCTACGCCATCCGCCGCCCGGCCGACAAGCCGGTGCACCAGCGCGCCGGCACCGCGCTGAGCGACACGCTCCTGATGCCGTTCCGCCTGCTCAAGGCCGTGTTCGGCTACCTGAACTTCTTCTCGATGGTGTACGGCAAGGAGCCGTTGCGTTCGTCGGGCGGTCCGCGCACGCCCGAGCTCGACCAGGACCTGGGGCAGCTGTGGCTGCACGGCCGCATGATCGAGCTCTCGAAGGTGAAGGCCGACCCGCAGCACGGCGGTTTCCTCGTGCCGCGCAGCTGGGAGCTGGTGCGTTTCGCGCACGCCGGCGCGGCGCCCGAGGTGCTCGCGCAGCACGTGGCCGGCTTCGACGTGGACGCCCGCGGCAACGTGGTGTGGACCAACGGCTACGACATCTTCACGCTGATCGACGGCGCGCGCTGCGGCGTGGCGCGGCAGCAGCAGGTGGCGTCGGTCGGGGTGCTCTGAGGCGCCTTCCCCTCTGCCATCTAGTACGACAACTTCGGATACCACTTCGGATCACGCCCGCCGGGCGTGAGGTCGAAGAGGTGCCAGATCGGCATGATGTCGACGGGGCCACGCGGGTCCTGGCCCGGGTCGGACATGTCGAAGCCCATCTCGTCGGCGTAGGTCAGGAAGATGCGGCCGCCTTCCTTCCTGAACACGCAGAAGCCGGCGTTGTCCTCGCCCTTCGCGGGGTCCTCGTCGGCGTAGTCGCGGTTGAAGTCGTTCGCACCGGAGGACACCACGGGCAGGTGCTGCCAGCCCCGTTCGCGCTTGAACGCGACGAGGCGTTCGATGGGCGACCGCGCGATCACCACGAACCCCACACGCTGCAGGATGTCGGGCGATTCGCCGTCCAGCGCGCCCAGCAGGCATGTGCACATGGGGCAGGGGCGCTCGCGCTGCGGCCCGAACATCCAGTTGTAGGTGACGAGCGTGTCGTGCGGGCCGAACAGCCGGGAGAGCTTCACCGGGCCCTGTTCGCCGACGAACGTGTAGTCCTCCGGCACTTCACCGCCGAGCGGCAGCGCGCGGCGTTGTTCGGCCACGCGTTCGACGTGGCGGCGCAGTTCGATCTCCTCCGCGAGCAGCGCGACACGCGCATCGCGGTAGCCCGGGGTTTCGTTGGGGAAGCGGCGCCGGGTCAGCGCGGCCAGCTCGCGGGCCGGCTTCAGCGAGGGGGTGGGGCTCATCGGATTCTCCTGGGTGATCCTGGACGGGGTCAGGGGAACGGCGGCACGGGTGTGCCGCCAAAGATAAGCCAACAGGTTAACTCACGGGTGCCGGCGGCGCCAGCACCCGGCATGTCGCCGACCGGGTCTTCCGGTCGGGACGGGTCAGACGCCCACCGCGCCGGCCAGGGCGTCGGCCGATTCGCGCACCGAACGGCGCTCGGCCACGAGGGCGGCCTGGCGCGCCGCCTCGGCGTGGGCCTGGGTGGGTTGGGGCGGCGACGAAGGAACGCGCACGGGGGCTTGCAGCGGCGTGCCGGTGGGGTGGCTCATGACGTTCATGGCGGTCTCCTTGTTGTGGTTCCCGATCTTCCCGGTGCGCTCGAATCCAGTAAAGCGAATTCCATTGGCGGTTCAATGCAAGAATGTTGCGTTGAAAGGGCCGATTCATGGACATCACGCTCGCCCGCACCTTCCTCGAGATCGTCGCCGCCGGCAGCTTCCTGCGCGCGGCGGAGCGGCTGCACGTCACGCAGACGGCGGTCAGCGCGCGGGTGCGTTCGCTGGAGGACGAACTCGGCGCGCGCCTCTTCGTGCGCAACAAGGCCGGCGCGTCGCTGACGCCGGCGGGCGAACAGTTCGTGCGCCACGCGCGGCAGCTCGTGCAGGTGTGGGAGCGCGCGCGCAACCAGGTCGCCGTGCCGGCGGGGCGCAGCTCGGTGCTCACCATCGGCTGCGAGATGAGCCTGTGGGACCCGCTGCTGCTCGACTGGCTGCTGCGCATGCGCACCGACGCGCCGCAGCTCGCGCTGCGCACCGAGGTCGGTTACCCCGCCGACCTGGTCGAGCAGGTGATGGCCGGCTCGCTCGACATCGCGGTGGTGTACGCGCCGCCGCAGCGGCCGGGCCTGCGCATCGAGCTGCTGATCGAGGAGAAGCTCGTGCTCGTCACCACGCGCCGCCGCGGCCGCGCCATCGACCCGGCCGACTACGTGTACGTCGACTGGGGCCCCGAGTTCGCCGCGCAGCACGCGCTGGCCTTCCCCGAACTCGGCAACGCCGGTGTCATCGCGGGCCTCGGCCCGCTCGGGCGCGAGTACATCCTCGCGGCCGGGGGCTCGGGCTACATCCGCCTCGCGGTGGTGCGGGGCCACCTCGAAGGCGGCCGCCTGCACCGCGTGCCGGGCGCACCGGAGTTCCTGTACCCGGCCTACGCGGTCTTCGCCGAAGGCGCCGACGAGGCCGTGGTGCAGCCGGCGCTCGCGGCGCTGAAGCAGGCCGCGAAGGGGGCGATGGCCCCGCCGTCCGACACGAGCCGGCGCAAGCGCCCCCGCGCGGGTAGCATCGTCCCTTCAGAACGACGCAGGGGCAAGGCGTGAAGATCGTGTGCAGTTTCGGGGCGAGCCCCACCGAGTCGCGTCCGTGGATCGACGACCTCGCCGTGGCGCTGCCCGGCGCGGTGGTGGTGGGCGACGACGGCGACGAGGGGCTCGACGCCGACTACGCCGTCGTGTGGCGCGCGCCGCAGGCCTTCTTCGACCGGCACCGCCGCCTCAAGGCCATCTTCGCCGCGGGCGCGGGGGTCGACGCGCTGCTGTCGCTCGCGCTGCCGTCGGGCGTGCCGGTGGTGCGCCTGGAAGACGCCGGCATGGGCGAGCAGATGGCCGACTACGTCGTCCACGCGCTGCTGCGCTGCTTCCGCCGCTTCGATACGTACGCCGCGCTGCAGGCCGGCCGCACCTGGCAGCCGCTGCCGGCCGAACGCAAGGCCGACTGGCCGGTGGGCGTGCTGGGCCTCGGTGCGCTCGGGCAGACGGTGGCGCAGGCGGTGCGCGCGCTCGGCTTCCCGGTGGCGGGCTGGACCCGCACGCCGCGCGACGTGGCGGGCATCGAAACCTACGCGGGCGCGGCCGGGTTCGGCCCGTTCCTCGCCCGCACGCGGGTGCTGGTCGACGTGCTGCCGCTCACCGCCGACACGCGCGACCTGATCGATGCGGACGTGTTCGCGCGATTGCGGTCACCGGCTTACTTCATCAACGTCGCGCGTGGCGCGCACGTGGTCGAGGCCGACCTGCTGGAGGCGCTGGCAGGCGGTCACCTCGCCGGCGCGGCGCTCGACGTCTGCCGCGACGAACCGGCGCGGCCGCACCACGCGTTCTGGCGCCACCCCCGCATCGCGCTCACGCCCCACGTGGCGGCGATGACGCTGCGGCGCGAGGCCGTCGCGCAGATCGTGGCGAAGATCACCGCCCTCGAACGCTCGGAACCGATCGACGGTGTGATATCGCACGAACGAGGGTACTGATCTTCCGCGAGAAGGAGGGAAAGCTGTCATCCGGAAGTGGTATCGTGGTCCAAACATCAGGAGACCCCGTCATGTTCCGGCTTTCCAGTTCGTTGTCCGAGCCCCGCCGCGAGGCGCTGCGCAATGCCTTGCTCGACACCGTGGACCTCCTGAAGAAGCGCCGGGCCTCCGACATCGCCCCGTCCGACATCGACGACTACATCGCCCTCGACTGGTTCGAGTGGAACGGCGGCAGCCTGCGGCTCACCGACGTGGGTCGCAATGTCTGCAAGCAGGTGACGGCGGGCCTCGCCTGATCGTTCACCGCGCGGTGTTCACGTAGGGCGCCAGCACGCCCACGAGCCAGTCCATCAGCACCACGACCCGCTTCGGCAGGTTGCGGCGTTCGGGGTACAGCAGCGACACCGCCATCGGTTGCGCGCGCCATTTCGGCAGCACCTCCACCAGCCGGCCCTCGGCCAGGTGCGGGGTCATGCCGACCAGCGGCGCCTGGATGAGGCCCAGCCCGGCAAGGCACGCCGCCTCGTAGGCATCGGTGTTGTTGACGGTGATGACCCCGTCCATCTCGCGCAGCTTCCAGCCGGTGCCGTCGGGGTATTCCCAGCCGGGCGGCCGCGCGTCGAGCGTCTGCGAGTAGCGCACGAGTCGGTGCCGCGCCAGGTCCTCCAGGCGCTTCGGCGTGCCGAACGCCTCGAGGTACGCGGGGCTCGCGCAGTTCACCATGCGCATGTGGCCCACCGGGCGCGCGACGAGGTTGGAGTCGTTCAGCGCGCCGATGCGCAGCACGCAGTCGAAGCCGCCGTCGATCACGTCGACGCGCCGGTCGGTGGTGCTGAGTTCGATGGCCACGCCCGGGTGCGCCGCGAGGAACTCCGGCAGGCGGGGAATCACCGCGGTGCGCGCGATGCGCGTCGGCAGGTCGATGCGCAGCCGGCCCTTCAGGCTGCCCGGCCCCTGCTGGAACATCGCCTGCACCTGGTCGGCGTCGGCCAGCAGCGTGGTGGCGCGTTCGAGGAAGGCTTCACCGTCGGGTGTCAGGCGCACGTTGCGCGTGGTGCGGTGGAGCAGGCGTGTGCCCAGCTGGGTCTCGAGGCCCTGCACGGTGGTGGACACCCGCGCCTTCGGCATGCCGAGCTGCTCCGACGCGCGGGTGAAGCTCGCCAGTTCCGCCACTTTGACGAAGGTGCGCAGGGCGTCGAGTTCCATGGGGTGTTGTTCTCGCTGGCTGAACGGTGAGATCGGGCCTCGCGACTTTATCCGCAGCGCCCGTCTGCCTACAGTCCTCTCACCGATCCACATCCCACGAGGCTCCGACATGACCACCACCACCCACCCCATCACCCTCGTCACCGGCGGCAGCCGCGGCCTCGGCCGCAACGCCGCGCTGGCGCTGGCCGCCCGCGGCCACGATGTCGTGCTCACCTACCGCGGCAACGAAGCAGCGGCGAACGAGGTGGTGGCCGCCGTCGAGGCGCTCGGCCGCCGCGCGGTGGCGCTGCCCCTCGACGTGGGCGACAGCGCCACCTTCGCCGCGTTCGCGGCCCGCGTGAAGCAGGTGCTGGCCGACACGTGGCAGCGCGGGAACTTCGACCACCTCGTCAACAACGCCGGCATCGGCATCCACGTGGCTTTCGCAGAGACCACCGAGGCCCAGTTCGACGAGCTGATGCGCATCCAGCTCAAGGGCCCGTTTTTCCTGACGCAGGCGCTGCTGCCGTTGATCGCGGACGGCGGCGCGATCCTCAACGTGTCCACCGGCCTCGCGCGGTTCACGCTGCCGGGCTTCGCCGCGTACGCCGCGATGAAGGGCGGCATCGAGGTGCTGACCCGCTACCAGGCCAAGGAACTGGGCGCGCGCGGCATCCGCGTGAACACGCTCGCGCCGGGCGCCATCGAGACCGACTTCGGTGGCGGCGTGGTGCGCGACAACGCGCAGATGAACGCGGGCATCGCGGCCCAGACGGCGCTCGGCCGCGTGGGCCTGCCGGACGACATCGGGCAGGCGGTGTCGGCCCTGCTGTCGAACGACAGCCGCTGGATCAACGGCCAGCGGGTCGAGGCATCGGGCGGCATGTTCCTGTGACGACGTGCCGACGGGTGTCACGTGGTGGACTGCGGGTTTTCCGCAGGTCCGCTATCATCGGCCCCGTGGCGGGTGGAAACCCGCCGCAGCGTTCTCAGGGCGGGGCGGAATTCCCCACCGGCGGTGATGGCGACTCGATCGCACAAGCCCGCGAGCGCCCGGCACTCCCCGTGCCGGGGTCAGCAGACCCGGTTGGATCCCGGGGCCGACGGTCACAGTCCGGATGAAAGAGAGCGCGACGTCCTCCATCTCCATGGCGGCCCCCCCCGGGCGTCGCCGGCGGAGACGTGGACTCGTGCGCCCTGATTCTGGCCTTTGTCGTTCACTGCAGAACACCATGAATCAGTCTGTTGCTTCCTCCTCCTCCTCGCGTCCCCGCTTCGCGTTCGTGCATGGCCAATGGCATGCCGACATCGTCGAGCGCGCCCTCGAAGGTTTCACCGCCGAACTGGCTCGCCAGGGCATCCCGGCCGACGCGGTCGACGTCTTCGGCGTGCCCGGCGCCTTCGAGATCCCGCTGCACGCCAAGCGCCTCGCCGAAACCGGCCGCTACGCCGCGATCGTCGCGTCGGCCCTCGTGGTCGACGGCGGCATCTACCGCCACGACTTCGTGGCCGACACCGTCGTGTCGGCGCTGATGCGCGTGCAGCTCGACACCGGCGTGCCCGTGATGTCGGCCGTGCTGACGCCGCACCACTTCCACGAGCACGAGGAACACCGCCGCTATTTCAGCGAACACTTCGTGAAGAAGGGCGCCGAGGCGGCCGTGGCGGCGGTGCGCACCGTGGAATCGCTTCGCCGCATCACGGGCTGATCGCGCCGCACGTCATCCCGGCGAACGCCGGGACCCATTGCCGTCGGGCGCGCGGTATCGACGGTGGGCTCCGGCGTTCGCCGGGGTGACAACCAAACGCTCAGGCCGGGTGCTCGGTCGTCGTCGGCTTGCGCGACGTGACGATGAGGCCGAGCACGATCAGGATGCCTCCGGTGATCCCGAGCGGCCCCAGCTGCTCGCCCGCGATGCGGCCCACGATGCCCGCCCACACCGGCTCGAGCGAGTAGATCAGCGTCGCGCGCGTGGCCGACACCACCTGCTGCGCCCAGTTCATGGCGAACTGGATGAACGCGGTGGCGGCGGCCAGGCCCACGAGGGTCGTCATGAACACGGGGTTCGCCTCGGGCACGCCTTCGCCCCGCACCAGCGCGACGACGGCACAGGCCGAGCCCACGAACACCATCTGCACGAACGCGAGGCGCGTGGGGTCGCAGCCGTGGGCGAAGCGGCTCAGCAGCAGGATCTCGAACGCGATGGCGAGGGCCGCCGTGATGGTGAGGCCTTCGCCGACGCCGAACTGCCAGTCGAGGGCCGTGGGGTCCGCGAGGCACACGGCGCCGGCGAACGCGAGCGCGATGCCGATCCACGCGGCCACCGACGGCGCGCGCTTCTGCCACACCCACTGCACGAGCGGCACCATGGGCACGTACAGCGCGGTGAGGAAGGCCGACTTGCTGCTCGAGATGGTCTCGAGCCCCACGCACTGCAGCGAGTAGCCGAAGAAGAGCGCCGTGCCGATGAGCGCGCCCGCACGCAGCTCGTGCGCAGTGATCTTCAGCAGCCTGCCGCGCAGGAACAGCGCGAGCATCACCGCGGCCAGCCCGAAGCGCACGCCCACGAGCGCGAACGGCCCGCTCCACTGCAGCGCGTTGTGCACGGCGAGGAACGTGCCGCCCCACAGCATCGTGATGAAGACGAGCACGGCCTCGCGGCGGTGGTGCGTGGCGGGGGCGGCGGGAGCGGGCAGGGTGGTCGTGGTCATGGCTGGATTTGCGCACTAAACTGCGCAAGGGTGGGCAGTATACTGCGCACATGACCGGCAGTCCCCTCGAAGTCCTTCAGCACCTGTCGGGCAACCTGCGCGCGGCCCGCACCGCGCGGGGCCTGAGCCAGCAGGCGCTGGCCGACGCCTCGGGCGTGAGCCGCCGCATGCTGGTCACGCTGGAGGCGGGCGACGCCAACGTCAGCTTCGCCACGCTCGACCGCCTCGCGCGGGTGCTGGGTGTCACGTTCGCCGAACTGATCCGCCCCGCGGCCGGCGGCGAGGCCCCGGTGCTCGCGTGGCGCGGCGAACGCGAGGGCAGCCACGCCACGCTGCTGCAGAGCCACCAGCTGGGCGGCGGGGCGTTCGAGCTGTGGGAATGGCGGCTCGCGGCGGGCGACCGGTACGCGGCCACGCCCGACCCGGCCGGGTTCCACGAGATCCTCTACGTCGCCGACGGCACGCTGACCCTGAAGATCGGCCGGCGCAAGCTGGTGCTGGTGGCCGGGCGGTCTCACCTGTTCGCCACCGACACGGGGTACGAGTACCTCAACGAGGGCGACGTGCCGTGCGTGTTCCTGAAGAACGTGATCGCGTTCCCCCGGTGACGTCACGCCGGCGAGCGCCGGGATGACGGCGTATCCTTGTGCCCCATGACACCCGACGACCTGCTCGACCCCCTGCTGCAGTCCGGCATGAAGGGTTTCCCGCACGGCCATCGCCTGATGCGGCGCAGCGAGGTGGCCCAGCTCGGGTGGAACGTGCTGGCCGACGACCTGCCGCTGCCCGTCGCGGTGCTCAAGCGCGAGGCCCTCGAGCACAACGTGGCCTGGATGCAGCGCCGCGCCACGCGCTGGGGCGTCGACCTCGCGCCCCACGGCAAGACCACGATGTCGCCGCAGCTCTTCGCGCGCCAGCTCGACGCCGGCGCCTGGGGCATCACGTTCGCCAACGTCACGCAGCTCGCGGTGGGCGTGGCCGCCGGCGTGCGCAACACGCTGGTCGCGAACCAGGTGTTCGCGGACGGCGACCTCGCCTGCATCCAGCAGCTGCGTCGCAACCACGCGGGGCTGCGTGTCGTGTTCCTCGTCGACTCCCTCGCCCAGCTCGACCTGGTCGAGGCCTGGCATTCGCGGCGTCCGCCGTCCGACCCGTTCGAGGCGCTGATCGAGGTGGGCGTGCCGGGCGGCCGCACCGGCGTGCGCACCGCGGCCGACGGCGAGGTGCTGGCGGCGCGGCTGCACGCCAGTTCGGCGGTGAACCTCGTGGGCATCGAATGCTACGAAGGCCTCGGCGCGAAGGGCGATCGCGCGGCCGACGAGGCGTACGCGAAGGCGCTGATGGACCGCGTCGAGGCGCTCGCCCGGCATTGCGACGCCGCGGGCCTGTTCGACACCGACGAGGTGCTGATGTCCGCCGGTGGTTCCGCCATCTTCGACCTCGTGGCGGGCCGGCTCGTGCCGTCGCTCGGGCGCGGCGTGCGCGGCCTGCTGCGCTCGGGCTGCTACGTCACGCACGACCACGGCTTCTACCGCCGCATGGTGCACGAGGTCGAGACACGCCTCGGCTGCGTCTGCGACAGCACGCTGAAGCCGGCGCTCGAGGTGTGGGCCGCGGTGCAATCGTGCCCCGAACCGGGCCTCGCCATCGTCGCGGCGGGCAAGCGCGACCTGTCCTTCGACATGACGATGCCCATCCCGCAGTTCCGCGCCGCGCGGGGCGCGCGCGTCGCGTCGCCGGTGCCCGCGAGCTGGCGCATCGACGGGCTCAACGACCAGCACGCCTACCTGCGCTGGGACACGGCCGACGAGGCGCTCGCGCCCGTGGTGGGCGAACGCGTGGGCCTCGGCATCTCGCATCCGTGCACCACGTTCGACAAGTGGCCGTGGATGCCGGTGGTGGAGGCCGACTACCGCGTGGTGGACGCGGTCACCACGCATTTCTAGGCCGGCGCCACCTCGGCCAGCAGCCAGTCGCGGAAGTCGCGCATCGCCGGGGTGGGGCGCTTCGACTTCAGCCGCGTGAGCCAGTAGCGTCCGGTGACCACTTCGTGCGGGAAGGGCCGCACGAGGCGCCCGTCGGCGAGGTCGGTCGCGAACATCGCGGGCGGCAGCAGCGCCACCCCCGCGCCGGCCGCCGCGGCGGCGGCCATCGTCAGCGACGAATCGAACACGGGCCCGCGCAGCAGCGGGCAGGGGCGGCCGGCGGTGGCGAACCAGTGCGCCCATTCGTCGGCCCGGTACGACCGCAGCAGCGTCTCGCGCGCGAGCGCGGCGGGGTCGCGCAGGCGGTCGGCCACGGCCGGCGCGCACACGGGCGACAGCGGCGCCTCCAGCAGCGGGTCGGCCTCGGTGCCGTGCCACGCGCCGTCGCCGAAACGCACCGCGTAGTCGAGGCCTTCGCCGGCGAGGTCCACGCGGTTGTTGTTCGTGAAGAGCCGCAGGTCGACGAACGGGTGCCGCTGCCGCCACGCTTCCAGCCGCGGCATCAGCCAGCCCACCGCGAACGTGCCCACGGCCGCGACGGTGAGCGACTCGCGGAAGCGCCCGTCCTCGAACTGGCCCAGCACCGCGCCGATGCGCCCGAAGCTGTCGGCCAGCACCGGCAGCAGCGCGAGGCCCTCGTCGGTGAGCGCGAGGCCGCGGGGCAGCCGGCGGAACAGCACCACGCCCAGGCGCGACTCGAGGTTCTTCACCTGCTGGCTCACCGCCGTCTGCGTCACGTTCAGCTCGATGGCGGCCTTCGTGAAGCTCAGGTGGCGGGCGGACGTCTCGAAGGCGCGCAGGGCGTTCAGGGGCAGGTGCATGACGTCATTCTGGTCGGCCAGCCCCAAGTTTTTCAATGGGCTCGCCTGAATTTTGCCCGTTTGTCCCGGTGCGGACGGATCGCTATCGTGCGTTCCCATCGACAACACGACAGGAGAAAAACAGCATGGATCGACGGATGTTCAGCATGGCGGCCGGCCTGGCGATGGCCACGTGGGGCACGGGCGCCAGGGCCCAGAAAACCTCGTGGCTCGCGGACATGGAACGCGACGTGGGCGGCCGCGTGGGCGTGGCCGTGCTCGACACGAGGACGGGCCGCCTGTCGGGCCACCGCCTCGACGAACGTTTCCCGATGTGCAGCACCTTCAAGTGGCTGGCCTCGGCCAAGGTGCTGCAGCGCGTGGACGCGGGCCAGGAGTCGCTCGACCGCCAGGTGCCCGTGACGGCGGCCGACATCATCGACCACAGCCCGATCACGGAAAAGCACGTCGGCGGCACGATGGCGCTCGGCGACCTCTGCGACGCCACCATCGCGATCAGCGACAACGCGGCGGCCAACCTGATCCTCTCGACGTACGGCGGCCCGGCGGCCGTCACCGCCTTCGCGCGTTCGGTGGGCGACACGACGACCCGCCTCGACCGCACCGAACCCGCGCTCAACCAGTCGCGCCCGGGCGACCCGCGCGACACCACGAGCCCCGCCGCGATGGCCCGAACGCTGCGCGCGGTGCTGCTGGGCGACGCGCTGAAGCCGGCGTCGCGCGAGCGCCTGACCGGCTGGATGCTGGGCTCGCAGACGAGCGGCGAGCGCCTGCGCAAGGACCTGCCCGCGGGCTGGCGCCTCGCCGACAAGACCGGCACCGGCGCCAACGGCAGCGCGAACGACGTGGGCGTGTTCTGGGCCCCCGACCGTCCTCCGGTGGTGGTGGCCGTGTACCTGACGGGCGGGAAGGCCTCGCTCGACCGGCGCAACGCCGCCATCGCGGCGGTGGCCGGCAGGTTCCGGGCCGGGGCGTGAACTTCCCACGCGAACGGCGGGTGTCTCAGTGATTTACATCACACGGGACCTGGGCGGCGTGCCGCAGAATCGAGCGATTCCCACGGCCGATCCGTCCCGCCCCCGATGCCCGCCGCTCCCGCCGACACCGATCCGGCCTTCATCGATCGCCTCGACCTCGAGGTGCACCGGCGCATGCTGTGGCTCCAGTGCGGGCTCTTCTTCGGGGTGGGCGCGTTCTACCTCGGCTACCTGTTCCTCGCCGGCTACCCCAACTTCCCCTGGATCAGCCTGAGCGTGACGGTGGCGGCGCTGGTGGCCCTGGCGGGCGGCCTGTGGACGCGGCGGTACCGCACGGCGCTCGACCTGCTCAACGTCGCGCTGTTCGTGGCCTACGGCGTCGCGACCGTCTTCCAGCTGGGGCTCTACTCGTCGGCGCTGTGGTGGATGGTGCTGCCGCCGGTGCTGGCCGTGCTGTCCGGGTCCATGCGGCTCGGCGCGGTGCTGTTCGTCGCGCTGTTCGCCCACACGCTCTGGCTGGCCGAGCAGGACGTTCAGACCTCGCGTTCGCTGCTGATGATCGCCGGCAACGGCCACGTGCAGATGACCATCGCGGTGATCGGCTCGTCGCTCGTGCTGTGCCTCTTCGTGTGCCTGGGCGTGCACTGGAACTACCGGCTGCGCCAGGCGCTGGCCGAGGCCACGCAGCGGGCGAACGACGCGGCGGCGGTGAAGGTCCGGTTCCTCGCGAACATGAGCCACGAGATCCGCACGCCGCTCAACGGCGTGATCGGCGCGGCCGAGCTGATGCAGTCCGCGCGGACGTCCGAGGCGCAGCGCCTGCAGCTGCTGGGCCTGCAGCACCAGAGCGCGAAGACGCTGCTGGCGCTGGTCAACGACATCCTCGACTGGGCCAAGATCGAGGCCGGCAAGGTCAAGCTCGAACCGCGCGCCTTCAACCTGCGCAGCCTGGTGTTCGACGCGAACGAGCTGTTCTCGACCCAGGCCTTCGCGAAGGGCATCGAACTCACGTCGAGCTGCAGCCCCGACGTGCCGCGGTCGGTGGTGGGCGACCCCACGCGCCTGCGCCAGATCGTCAACAACCTCGTCGGCAACGCCGTGAAGTTCACCGGCACGGGCGGGGTGCACGTGCACCTGTCGCTCGAGGGCGTGGACGAACGCGACCCGGCCGGGGGCGCCGAACAGTGCCGCGTGCGCATCGAGGTGACCGACACGGGCATCGGCATGAGCCCGGCCCAGGTCGCCGGCCTGTTCCGCGCGTTCACGCAGGCCGACGACTCCGTCACGCGGCGCTACGGGGGCACCGGCCTCGGCCTCGCCATCAGCGGCGAGCTGGCGGACATGATGGCCGGCCGGGTCGACGTGCGCAGCACGCCCGGCCAGGGCAGCACCTTCGCGCTGACCGTGCCGCTGGCCATCGGGGAGGGCCCGGCCGAGTGGACCATGCCGCGCCGGCGCGACGACGTGCTGCTCGCCACCGCCAGCGAAGGCCTGCAGCGCCACCTGCGCGCGCTGCTGAATGAGATGGGCATCGAGCCCGTCGTCACCGGCGGGCTGCCCGACGGCGAACCCGCCGCGGGCCACCTGCTGCTGGTGGACGCACCGCTGCTGCAGGGTCTGGCCGACGTGCCGGGGTGGATGTCCGCCCAGCGCGCGGCCGGCCGCCGCGTGGTGGTGCTGGCGCCGCTCGGCGCCGACACGCTGGTGGGCGCGCTGGACAACGGCGAGCCGCTCTACAAGCCCGTGCGGCGCAAGGCGCTGGAGCTGGCGCTCGACCCCGTGTCGGCCCAACCGTCCGCGCCGGCGCCGCTCGTGGAACCCTGCGCCGCCCGTGGCGCGCGGGTGCTCGTGGCCGACGACAACCCGGTCAACCAGGTGATCGTTCAGGCGATGCTGCACGACGCCGGCGTGTCCTGCGTGCTGGCCGGCGACGGGCAGCGCGCGCTCGACGTGCTGTCCCAGGAATCGTTCGACCTGGTGCTGATGGACCTGCAGATGCCGTTGCTCGACGGCCTGGCCGCCACGCGGGCACTGCGCGAGCGCGAGCGGTCCGAAGGCGCGCCGCGGCTCCCGGTGATCGCGATGACCGCCAGCACCGAGGCGGAAGACCTCGAGGCCTCGCGCCGGGCCGGCACCGACGGCGTGCTGACGAAACCGTTCGGCATGGCGCAGCTGCGGCGGTGCCTCGACCAGTGGGCGGTGCGCGCGCCGGGCGTCGAGACCGCCTGAGCGTCGATTCCGCGGCCGAGGCACAATCCGCGGTGCCCATGTTGCTGCTCAAGCTGTTCCTCGTTCCCCTGCTGCTGCTCGCCACTTCGCTCGCCGGTCGCCGCTGGGGCCCGCGCGTGGCCGGCCGCCTGGCCGGGCTGCCGGTGGTGGTGGGCCCCATCCTGCTCGTGCTGACGCTCGAACACGGCGACACGTTCGGCGTGCAGGCCGCCGTCTCCGCGCTCGCGGGGCTCGTCGCGGTGCTCACGTTCAACCTCTTCTACGCGCACGCCTGCCGGCGTGCGACGTGGCCGCTCGCCTGGCTCGCCGCCGTCCTCGGCTGGCTTGCCGTGGTCGGGACGCTCTCGGTGTGGGCCCCGGGCTGGATCGCCTCGGCCGTGCTGGCCCTCGGCGGCCTCGCGCTCACGCCCCGGTTGTTCCCGCCCGTCGAGGCCACGATTTCGCCGCGTCCCGTGACGAACCGCGACCTCGCGGTGCGCATGGCGATGGGCGCGCTGCTGACCCTCGCGATCACCGCCGTCGCGGCCGACCTGGGCCCGGCGTGGAGCGGGCTCGTGACCACCTTCCCGGTCATCACCACGGTGCTCGCCGTGTCGTCGCACCGCGGGCAGGGCCCCGCGTTCACTGTGAGCCTGCTGCGCGGCATGGTCACCGGCATGGCGGGGTTCGCCGCGTTCTGCATCGTGTTGTCGCTGACGCTGCCCGCCTGGGGCCGCCTGCCGGCCTTCGTGGCGGCGGTGCTGGGCGCGCTGTCCACGCAGGTGCTGGTCAAGGGCACGGTGGGCTCGCTGGTGCGCGGCATGCGCGGATCGGGCTCGCCCTCGGTGTGACCCGCCGCCGTCCTACAGACGGCTCCCGCGACGCTGCCTACGATGGCTGCCGTGTGGAACGGAGGTGCACCATGGCGTCGAACCCCTGGCTGAAGAAGAACCCGTGGCTCAGCCTGTGGCTGAGCGGCGCGAACACCGTGGCGAGCCATGCGCGCGCCCAGGCCGCGGCGGAGACCCGCCGCACGATCGACCAGGGCATGAAGGACTCGATCGACTTCTGGACCAAGGTGTGGTTCCCGAACGTGGCGCCCCCGGCCGCGCCGAAACGCCGGCGCCGCCGCTGAGCCGTCCGGTCAGGTGCCCGGCAGCGGACGGAAGCCGCCGCCGTCGCCGGCCATCTCCAGCGTCACGTGCTTGATGCCGTCGGGCCCCAGCACCGGGTACGCGGTGTCGGTGGTGAAACGCAGCACCTCGTTGAGCGTGATGCGCCCGCGCACCACGTAGCGGTGGCCCGGCACGATCTTCGCAGGGTCGTACGGGATGCGGAAGCGGAAGGGCGGCGGGTCGAGGCGATCCAGGCGCACCCGCGCGATCACCTCCGCCGGTGCGTCGGCGCGCGACACGTCTTCCAGCGTGGCCTCGAAGACCGCCGCCGCCGGCAGGATCACGCGGGCCCGGTACGCGGCCGTGCCCGTGATGACGGGGGCGTTCGGATCCTCGGCGGGACCGGTGGTGCCGCAGCCCAGCAGCGCCAGGGCGGCGACCACGATCACGCCGCGGGGCGGCAGGTGTTTCAACGGCCTCATGGCAGCGATTCCTCGGAGGTGCATCGCCGCATTGTAGGCACCGCCCCTGGGAGCCTCCCCTCTGCCGCCCAGGCTCCTAGACGGCGCAGGCGCAGCCGAGCGCACCCCAGAACGATTGCGGGTCCGACGTCGGCACCTGCGACAGCGCCGCGGTGGTGTGCCCGTGGCCGTGCACGAGGCACGCGCTGGCGCAGGCGCACATCGCCGCGTAGTGGTAGCGCGCGTCACCCGCGCTCGCGCCCAGCTTGAGGCCGCCACGCGCCTGGTAGCCGCCGTACGCGCGCACGGGCGACCAGTCGGGCGATGCCGGCGGCAGCGGCGGGGCGAGCGGCGCGAACGTGTCGCTGCCGTGCACCACGTTGCCGGCCACGATGGTCAGCACCGAGGTGGTGTCCTGGATCTCGTCTTCCGGCACCGTCATCACGTCGCGGTCCAGCACGGCCACGTCGCCGAACGCGCCCGGCTTCAGCACGCCCTTCTTGCCGGTGTCGCGCGAGAACCAGGCGCCGTTCGCGGTCATCAGCGACAGCGCGGCGTGGCGGTCGAGGCGGCGTTCCTCGGGGTACAGCACCGTGCCGCCGATCGAGCGGCCCGACACGAGCCAGTAGATCGCCTGCCACGGGTTGTAGCTGTTGACGCGGGTGGCATCGGTGCCGAGCGTGACGGGCACGCCCATCTCGATCATGCGCTTGACCGGCGGCGTCTCGGCCGCGGCCTTCAGGCCGTAGCGGCGGATGAAGTACTCGCCCTGCATCGACATGCGGTTCTGCACCGCGATGCCGCCGCCGAGCTTGCGGATGCGCTCGATGTTCGCGGGCGTGACGGTCTCGCCGTGGTCGAAGAACCAGCCGAGCTTGTCGATCGGGATGTCGCGGTGCACCTTCTCGAACACGTCGAGCGCGCGCGAGATGGTCTCGTTGTAGGTGGCGTGCATGCGCCACGGCCAGCCGTTGCCGGCGAGGAAACGCACCACGGCCTCGAGGTCGCCTTCCATCGACGCGGGCATCTCGGGGCGGGGCTGCAGGAAGTCCTCGAAGTCGGCGGCCGAGAACGCGAGCATCTCGCCGGCGCCGTTGAGCTTGTAGAGGTCGGTGCCCTGGCCCGGCTTGCTGCTGCGCACCCAGCGCTGGAAGTCGGCGAGCTCGGACTTCGCCTTCTGCGGGAACAGGTTGTAGGCGATGCGCACCGTCAGGCGGTTCTCGCGCGCCAGCGTGTCGATGATGCCGTAGTCGTCGGGGTAGTTCTGGAAGCCGCCGCCCGCGTCGCCGATGGACGTGACGCCGAGGCGGTTCTCCTCGCGCATGAACTGCAGCGTCGAGTTGACCTGGTCCTCCGGGCTCAGCTTCGGCCCCATGTTCAGCGTGTTGTAGAGCACGAAGGCGTTCGGCTCGGCCAGCAGCAGGCCGGTGGGCTCGCCGCGCGCGTCGCGTTCGATGATGGCGCCCGGCGGCTGGGCAGAGTCCTTCGTGTAGCCCACGGCGCGCAGCGCGGCGCGGTTGAGCATCGCCATGTTGTAGAGGTTGAGCACGAAGACGGGCGTGTCGGGCGCCGCCTCGTTGATCTCCTGCAGCGTGGGCAGGCGCTTCTCCTCGAACTGGAACTCGCTCCAGCCGCCCACCACGCGCACCCACTGCGGCGCGGGTGTGCGGCGGGCCTGTTCGCGCAGCATCTCGAGCGCGGCGCCCAGGCGGCGCACGCCGTCCCAGCGCAGCTCGAGGTTGTGGTTCAGGCCGCCGCGGATGATGTGGTTGTGCGAGTCGGTGAGGCCCGGGATCACGCGGCGCTTGCCCACGTCGACGATGCGGGTGCGGCCGTCGGCGAGTTTCGCCATCTGCGCGTCGGTGCCGACGGCCATCACGAGGCCGTCCTTCAGCGCGACCGACGTCGCCTCGGGGTGTTTCGGGTCGAAGGTGGTGACGCGGCCGTTGCGCAGGATCAGGTCGGCGGCGGCGCGGTCGCTGGCGCCCGCGGCCACGGCGGGGCCGGCGAGCGTGGCGATGCCGAGCGCGGCGGCGGCCTGGAGGAAGTCGCGGCGGTCGGTGGGTGGGGTGGTGGTCATGGCAAGGCGATGTCGAACGAGGATGGTCCGACTGTCACGTCCCCGGACGCTTTCGTCGCCACTCTTGGGGAAGCCGGCAGCCTCCCCCATTCGGACAGGGCGCGTTACCATCGACCACGACGACCCGGCGACATGACCGTGCCGCGGCGGCGAGGGGGAGACGATGGCGATGCGTGGCGACTGGGTGTTCGTGGGGTTGTGCCTGATGGCCGGGTCGGCGCATGCCGACACCGCCGGCACGCTCGACAAGGTGCGGCAGACCGGCGAGATCGCCGTGGGCTTCCGCGAGACCTCCATGCCGTTCTCGTACCTCGACGGCCAGGGCGCGCCCGTGGGTTTCGGCGTCGACCTGTGCCAGCGCATCGTCGACGACGTGCGCCTCGCCGTGGGCCGCGACGTCACCGTCCGCTTCCAGCCCACCACGTCCACCAACCGCATCCCGCTCGTGCAGAACGGCACCGTGGACGTCGAGTGCGCGTCCACCACCAACAACCGCGAACGCCAGCAACAGGTGGCGTTCTCGATCAACTACTTCTACGCCGGCACGCGGCTGCTCGTGCGCACCGGCTCCAAGGTGCGTTCGTTCGCCGACCTGCGCGGCCGTCCCGTGGTCTCCACCACCGGCACCAGCAACTACCGGCTGATGCGCCGCCTCGACAAGGAACAGGCCCTCGGCATCGACCTGCTGAGCGCGAAGGACCCCGCCGAGTCGGCCCTGATGGTGGCCACCGGCCGCGCCGACGCGTACGCGATGGACGACGTGATCCTGTACTTCCTGCGCGCGAGTTCGCTGCGCCCCGCGGACTGGGAGGTGGTGGGCGAAACCGTGCAGGTCGAACCGTACGCGGCGATGCTCCGCAAGGACGACCCCGCCTTCAAGAAGCTGGTGGATGGCACGCTGGCGCGGCTGATGCGCACCGGCGAGTTCCAGGCGCTGTACCGCAAGTGGTTCGAGCAGCCGATCCCGCCGAAGGGGCTGAACCTGAACTACCCGATGGGGGCGGAGTTGAAGGCGAACCTGACGGGGCTGAGCGATCAGCCGGCGGACTGAGCCGCCGGGTCGATGACTCGCCGGACGATGCCCTCTGCGCTGAAGGCCGTGGCCCTCTTCGAGTTCTCGAAGGGCCTCGTGGCCTTCGCCGCGGCGTCGGGCCTGCTGTTGCTGCTCCACCGCGACCTGCACCACCTCGCGCTGCGGCTGGTCGAGCACACGCACCTGAATCCGGCCGCGCACTATCCGGGCATCTTCATCGCGGCGGCCGCGCACCTGCAGGACGGCCGGCTGGTGCTGATCGCCGCGGGGTCGGCGTTGTACGCCGCGGTGCGGTTCGTCGAGTCGTACGGGCTGTACCGCGGGGCCGCGTGGGCCGAGGTGCTCGCGGCGGTGGGGGGCGCGATCTACGTGCCGTTCGAGCTGGCCGAGCTGGTCCGTCGGCCCGACGGGGTCACCGTCGCGGTGCTGGTGATCAACCTGCTCGTCGTCGGGGTCGCGGTGAGGGCCTTGTTGCGGAGGCGCCGGGCCGGCCCGCAGAATGCGGGCTGACCATGGCCGTCGACGTCCTCTTCATCCACAGCGCCGGGTCGCAGTCCGGCGACCAGGGCAGCGCGCTGCTGCTGCGGCACCTGCGCCGCAGCCTCGGCGCGCGGTTCAGCCTGCACGCGCCCACGATGCCGTTGCCCGACAGCCCGTCGTACGACCGTTGGCGGCACGAACTGGAAAAGCACCTGCCGCCCGACCGGTCGCCGCACATCCTGGTGGGCCATTCGCTCGGCGCGTCGGTGCTGCTGAAGTACCTGTCGGAGCAGGACCGCTCCGCGTGGCCGGCGGGGCTGTTCCTCGTCGCGACACCGTGGTGGGGCGGGCAGGGCTGGGACGCCGGCGAGTTCATGCTGCGCGACGGTTTCGCACGGGCCCTGCCGGAGGCGCTGCGCATCCACCTGTACCAAGCCCGGGACGACGAGGTCGTGTCGTTCGACCACGTGTCGCGCTACGCCGAGGCCCTGCCGCGGGCAACGGTGCACGCGCTCGAGGGCGGCGGCCACACCTTCCCCGACGGCCTCCCGGAACTGGTGCGCGACCTCCAGGCCTTGCCATGACATTCGCGACGCGGATGTTGCTCCCCGCATGGAAGCCGATTGGATAGAGTGGAGCTCCTTCAACGAAAGGCGCGAACACCATGGCCGACACCCACACCGGAAGCTGCCACTGCGGCAACGTGAGCATCGAGGTCGAGGGCACCATCGACGGCGCGCTCGCCTGCAACTGCTCGATCTGCGCGCGGCGGGCCTCGCTGCTCTGGTTCGTGCCGCGCGCCAGTCTGCGCCTGAAGACGCCGGAGGCCGACGCGGCGACGTACATGTTCAACAAGCACGTGATCCGACACCGCTTCTGCGCCACCTGCGGCATCCACGTGTACGGCGAGGGCACGGACCCGAAGGGCAACCCGATGGCCGCCATCAACCTGCGGTGCCTGGACGGCGTCGACCTGGCCGCGGTGCCCGTGCAGCACTACGACGGCCGGTCGATGTGAGCGGACCGGCTGCCATGCCGTAGAGTCGGCGGCATGGACATCCGCCCCGCCGTCGAACCGGACGCGGGCATCGAGGGCCGAAGACCATGAAGACGCAGTACTACACCGCCACCAGCCTCGACGGTTTCATCGCCACCGAGGACCATTCGCTCGAGTGGCTGTTCCCGCTCGGCGACATCAACGACACGAGCTACCCCGCGTTCATCCGCGAGGTGGGCGCGCTCGCGATGGGCTCGTCGACGTACGAGTGGATGTTGCGCCACGTGGTGCAGGCCGGCGCGGCGTGGCCCTACGAGCAGCCCACCTGGGTGTTCAGCAGCCGCGCGTTGCCGCCCATCCCCGGCGCGGCGATCCATTTCGTCCGCGGTGACGTGGCGCCGGTGCACGAGGCGATGGTGCGAGCGGCGGGCGGGAAAAACGTGTGGGTCGTGGGCGGCGGCGACCTCGCCGGCCAGTTCCTCGATGCCGGCCTGCTCGACGAACTCGTCGTGCAGGTGGGGTCGGTGACGCTGGGCGCCGGCCAGCCGCTGCTGCCGCGCCGCATCGTGTCGCCGTCGCTGAAGCTCGTGAACGTGCGGCAGGTGGGGACGGGGTTCGCGGAACTCACCTACGCGGTGCCGAAGGAGCGGCAGACGTGATCCTTCCGCGTTTGTTCGCGTTCCTTGCCGTGCTCGTCGCCGCGCCCGCCATGGCGGGGTCGTGGGTCGTGTGCGACTACGACGTCGAGGGCGTGCGCATCGGCGGCGACCCGCGGCAGCTGACGGTGCGGGTGCTCCGCGGCCAGCCGCGCAACGGCGCGGAATGCCCGGCCCCGTCGGGCGAGATGACCTTCGTGCCGGAGACCCCCGACTATCAGAGCACCTTGCCCCGCGCGCGGTGGCCGAAGGCGGGGCGGAAGGCCGTGCTGCGCTACCGTCACCTGGACGGCATCTGCAAGCCCGACCGGCCGTGCCGCATCGTCCACCGTTCGATCCTGCTCGCACCCTGATTGATGCGCTTCGTCCTCTCCGCCCTGTGTCTCCTGGCGAGCATGTCTTCCGCGTTCGCGGCGGGCGGCACGCCGCCGACTCCGCTCGACTGGCGGGTGCCCGGGGAACAACTCGTCTACCGTTCGTGCGGCTGCGCCGACGCGTGCTGGGTCGCCGAGGTGCGCGACCGGCGCACGTCGGCGGTGAAGGCGCGCCTGCGGTGCGACTGCGAGACACTGCACTTCGAACGCGTCGGCGGCGCCGCGAAACCGGTGGTGCTCGGAACGTGCGACACCCTCAACGGCAGCGATCGGAAAGGCCACGCCATCGGCGCGGCACTGGACGGCCTGCTGCATCCCCCTGCCGGAGCACCTCCCGTGGCCCCCCTGACACCGAGCCTCGACGACCCCACCCGAACCGCGCTGCTCGACGCCCTGGCCGCCACCGGTTTCCCCGAGGTGGGCCGCAACAGCGTGCTCATCGCCATCACCTCGGCGCTCGGCTTCGAGCCGGCGGCGTCCACCAGCACCTACGACCTGCCTTACGACCACCTGCCGAAGGTGTCGGTGGTGGCGTCCGTGGCGTCGACGTCGTGCACGAAGGTCGAGGCCGTGGCCACCGGGTCGCCCGGCTCGGCCTACCGGCCCACCACCGTCACCGGGACCTACTGCCTCGCGGGGGCGGCGCGTTGGACGTCGACCGACCAGCGGGTCGCGGCGCCATGAGGTGGCTCGTCCTGTCGCTCTGTCTCGCGGTCACGGGCTGCGTGCCGTACCCGGTCTACAAGGAACTGCAGCCCGCCACGCGGGTGCGCGTGGTGGACCCCGCGGGCAAGGCCGTGCCGGATGCGAGCGTGGTGCTGCTGTCCAACGCCTACCCGTATGGCCGGGAACAGCACCGCGAGACACGGTCGACCGACACCTCCGGCACGGTGTCGTTCGACGGGCGGCGCGAGTGGCGCGTGGAGTGGCTCGTGATCCACGGCGCCCAGCAGTTCTTCTGGAACCTGTGTGTGGCGAAGCCGGGCTACGCAACCTACCTCAGCGAACACCGGTCGGCGGAGAAGTTCGATGCCGATCCGACGGTGACGCTCGCCCCGGGCAAGTCCGAAGCGTGTCCGACGCGCGAAGAGAACAGCTGACGCGACAACGCGGTCATCCCGGCGAACGCCGGGATCCACTGCCACCTGCGCGCGCCGTCCGACCGGTGGGCCCCGGCGTTCGCCGGGGCGACCCGATGTCGAACGTCAGTCCCAGCGCCAGGTCCAGATCACCTCGAGCGAGTTGTCGAGCCCCGATTCCGCCCGCACCGTGAACCGCCGCGCGACGCGGTAGATCAGCTGCCAGGTGCCCTGCGTGGCGTTGAGGCCGCGTTCGTAGCCGAGGTACCAGCGACGCGAGATCTGCTTGCCCACGGACACCACGGTGTCCTTCGAGTCGCCGTCGGTCTGGCGCACCGACAGGTCGTCGAGGCCGATGGAGTGCAGCACCTGGTCGGTGACGCCGGGGTTGTCGCCGGCGAGCAGCGCGAGCGCGGCGCGCTGCAGCAGCGCGGTGTCCTGCGTGCCCAGGCCGTCGCTCGCGCGGCCCAGCATCAGCCACGAGAGCTTGTCGGCGTCGGACATCTCGGGGTCGGAGAACAGGCGCACGCGCGGGTTGAGGGCGCTTCCGCTGACGGACACCCCCACCCGCACGTCGAGGTTGGGTCGGGTGGCCTCGATGTCGAGGCGCGGGTCGTTGACCGGGCCGGTGAACGTGATGATGCCGCGGTCGATGCCCAGCTTCTGGTTGTAGGCCGCGTAGGTGCCGTTCTCGGCGCGGATGGTGCCGTTGAACGCGGGCACGCCGTTCGGGGTGGTGATCCTGAGTTCGCCGGCGAGGCCGGTGTCGATGCCGCGGCCCTTGAGCTTCAGGTTGCGGCCGAGGTCGATGGCGAGGTCGATCGACACGTTGCGGTGCCGCGTGGGCGCCGGTACCACGACGGGTTCGTTGTCGGTGCGGTTGGTCACCACCACGTCGCCGCCGAGCGCGGGCGCGTCCGACCGGGTGAAGTCGATCAGGCCCTCGTCGACGCCGAAACGGCCCTCGACCTTCACGTTCTCGCGGTCGAGCACCAGGTCGCCCTTGCCCGAGACCACGATGCGGCGGTCCACCCGGCCCAGCAGCTGGAATTTCTCGGCCACGAGCTGAAGCGACGCGTGGGGCTGCTCGCCGAACTCCGCGTCGCCCGCGAGGGTCACCGTGCCGTTGCCGGCGCGCGCCGAGAACTTCTCGATGCGGGCGCTGTCGCCCTTCAGCGAGATGTCGACCTCGCCGTCGGTGACGTTGACGCCCTCGAGCACGTTGCGCACCGAGATGCCGTTGCCCACCATGCGGCCGGTGTACTCCGGCGCGCCGAAGCGGCCGCCGAGGCTCGCCGTGGTGCGCAGCCGGCCGCCGAGCCGCCACCCGGTGGGCACCCAGGCGCCCCAGGTGCCGAGGTTCTCCACCTGGGCCTCGAACACGCCTGTGAGCGGTGCGTCCGCGTCGGGCCAGGCGCGCTGCGGCGACGTGCGCGCGACGAACGCGCCCGCGGCCACGCCCAGCTGCTTGCCGGCGAGGCCCTGCGTGAAGGTCCACGTGCCGTCCTGCACGTTGAGGGACAGCACGAGGTCGGTGAGGCCCAGCGCCTGCGTGCCGCCGTCGTCGGTGACGGTGAGGTCGCCGCTGAGGCGTTCGAGCACGATGTCGGCGCTGAAGTCGGTGGTCTGCCGCACGTTCACCTTGCCGCCGATGCGCAGGTCGCCGCCCCAGCCGAAGTCGGGTTGCGCGCGGGCGAGCAGCGGCGCCACCGACAGCGGCTCCAGCTCGGCCTGCATGTCGAGCTGCTGCGTGCGAACGCCCTGGTCGGCCTGCCATTCGATGCGTTCCCACTTCAGGCCCGCCGAGACGATGTCGGCGCGGCCCGGGGACAGCACGAAGCGCGGCACCGGACCGGCCTGCACCTCGATGCCCACGTTGCGCGTCGACACCCACGGCGCCGCGTTGGGTTGGCCGCTGCGCAGGTCGAACTGCTGCAGCGTGCCCTTCCAGGAGACGGGCACGTCGGTGTTGCCCGCCAGCGGGCCGCCGCTCAGGCTGCCGCGGGCCGTGCCGGCCACGAGGGTGCGCGGCGGCGTGCTGGCCGCGGGTGCGCGTTGCGGCTGCTGCTGCAGGCCCTCGGCCCAGGCCGGCGGCGCGGCCTTCAGTTCGGTGCGCACGGCCAGGTCGTGGTTGCCCGGCGTGCCCTTCAGCGTCAGGTGGGTCGCGCCCGTGCGCTGCGTGCCCCAACCGGCCTGGTCGATGGTGACGTCGACGTCGAGCGGCGCATAGGTGCGGGTGGCGAAGGCCCAGCGGGCATCGGCCTTGTCGAGGGTCAGCGGGCCGGCGCGCAGCGTGCCCACGCGGGCCTGGCCGCTCACGTCGACGGCGGGCCAGCGGCCGCGCACGTCCAGCGAGGCGCCCGCGTTGCCCGCCAGCGCTTCCAGCAGGCCGGACTCGACGGCGCCCGGCACGAGGCGCAGCACCGGCCCCAGGCGGGCGACCGTCGGGACCTCGGCCGTCGCGCTCCAGCGGTCGCGCGCGCCGTCCGCGTCGGGGGCGATCTGGCCGTCGGCCTTCAGCTTGTTGCCGTCGACGTCGAGGTTGGCGTCGACCTGGACGGCGTCGGCCGCCGTGGCGTGTTTCAGCGTCAGGGCGCCCGTGACCGGCACGCCGGCCAGCACGCTGGGCAGCACCTCCACGTTCGCCGTGCCCCGCAGCGCGGCCACCGGGGCCAGCGGGCCGAGGCGCTTGTCGGCGGGGATGGTGTGCGGCACGGCGAGCGCCGCGTCGGCCTTCAGGTTCAGGCTGTGGTTGCCCGCCTGCCAGGCCGCGCTGGACAGGCCCGGGAACCACAGGCGCGGGTCGAAGTCGGCGAGGTCGGCCTTCGCGTCCACCTGCCACGCCGTGGCCGAACGCACCGCGTGGCCGGACAGGGACGCCTTCGCCCCGCCCGCGTTCGCCTCGAACGACTTGACGTCGATGCGCTGGCCGTCGCCGAGCGCCTCGAGCTTCACCTGCACGGCGCGGTTCAGGTCGACGAGGCGGCCGTTGAGTTGGGCCGAGGCCTGGAACGCGGGGATCGCCGCACGCGCGCCGTCCGCCGCCGTCGGCCACGTGCCCGACCCGGCGATGGGGCCGGTGAGCACCATCGCCGGCAGCGACGGGTCGATGGCGGACGGGCGCACCTGGTCGAGGTCGGCCTTCACGTCGAAGCGGTCGGCGTCCCAGTGGCCGGAGGCGCGCAGCACGCCGGCGTCGCGCCGGCCGTCGGACAGCAGCGCCTCGAACGTGGCGAGGTCGAGCGGGCCTTCGGCGCGCGCGCGGCCGCGCAGGTCGACCTTCAGGCTGCGCACGGGCACGTGGCGGTCGGTCCAGGGGCCCGGCTTGGCGTTGACGAGGCTGCCGTCGAACTTCAGGCCCCCCTCGGCGCCGCGGGCCGCGTCGAGCGGTTCGATGCGCAGGCTGCCGGTCAGCGACGTCATGGGCGCGCGGCTGCTCATCGCGGAGGCGTCGAAGGCGATGGTCTTCAGGTCCAGCTCGGACAGCACCCAGGGCTTGTCGGCCTCGATCTTCGCCGCGGCGTCGAGCGTCTGGCCCTTGCCCTTGACGGACAGCGTGGTGTCGAAGCCGGCGAGAGGCCCCTTCGCGCGCAGGCTGCCCTGCCAGTCCTTGCGCAGCGCGGCGGCCCAGGACGGCAGCGCCTGGCCCGGCGTGGCGCCGGCGGGGTCCGCCTGCACCGCCTCGAGCGCCACGTCGAGCGCGAGGTCGTCCACGGCGTCGATGTGGCCGTGGCCGGTGATGACGAGCGGCTCGGCCCGCACGCTCACCTGGTCGAAGTGGTGCTTGCGGCCCTGGTCGAGGCCCATGTGGACGATGCCGCGCACGTCGCGCAGCGGGTAGTCCTCGAGGCCCGGCACGAGCAGTTCGGCGGCGCGCAGCTCGCCGATGTCGATCTCGACCGGCAGCTGCAGGTTCGTGGGCAGGTGGGACGGCTCGTGCACGTCGCTGGGCGCCACCGTGATGGTCACGCGGCTCGCGTGCAGCGATGTGGCCTTCAACCGCGCCCACGTGGCGGGGTAGGGCGTGTACGCGACCGACAGCCCCTTCCACACCGGGTCGTCCACGATCACCTTCGTGCGGCCGGACGTGACGACGACCTGCTTCGCGCCGAAGTCGCCGATGAGCGCGCCGGTGGGTTCGATCACCTGCACGCCGATGCCGGTGCGCGCGAGGTTCGCGAGCAGCCACGCGGTGCCCCGCGGGCTGCCGGCGGCCCAGAACACGCCGAACAGCGCGCCGCCGACGAGCAGCAGCGTGAGTGTCATCGCGACGAGGCCGATCCACAGCCCGATGCGGCGGCGGCGCCGGCGCACCGCCCGGGGCGTGGGCGCCTCGGCGGGAGCGGGGGTGGGGGTGTCGGGCGTGTCGCTCATCGGGTCGTCGGGATCGTCGTCAGAACGCGATGCCCACGCTCAGGTGGATGCGGAACTTCTGCACTTTCTCGCCGTAGGCCAGGTCCACCCGCAGCGGGCCCACCGGGCTGCGGTACCGGATGCCGAGGCCGTAGCCCAGCACCGGTTCGTACGAATGCCAGGTGTCGGCCGCGTTGCCGGCGTCGAGGAACACGGCCCACCACAGGTTGTCGAGCTTCTGCGAGATGGGGTGCGCGAGTTCGGCGCTGGTGGTGAGCAGCACCCGTCCGCTGGACACGGCGCCGTCGCGCTCGGGGCCCAGCGTGCGGTACGCATAGCCGCGCACGGATTCGTCGCCGCCCGCGCGGAACAGCAGCGGGTCGGGGATGCCCACGTTGTTGCCGGTGAACACCTGGCCGGCCTCGACGCGCAGCTGCGTGTACCAGGAGCCGCCGAGCGGCCAGTACAGCACGTCGCGGGTGTAGAGGCGCACGAAACCGCCCGAGTCCGCGTAATTGGAACGCGCACCGCCGGCGCCGGCCTCGATGGACACGGTGACGCCGCGCGTGGGCAGGATGATGTTGTCGACCTGGCGCCACACCCAGTTGTAGTTGGCCGAGAGGGCCCGCGCGGATTCCTCCACGCCGTTGGCGCGGGTCAGTTCGCTCGACAGCCACTCGCCGTACATCAGGCGTTCGATGTGCTGGGTGTCGTACGACCGGCCGGCGCGCACGCGGTAGTTGCGGGCGATCTCGCTCGCGGCGTCCTCCCACGAGAAGCTCGTCGCGAGCAGCTTGCGGTAGCCCTGTTCGTCCGGGTTCGAGATGAGTTCGCCTTCCCACAGGCGCTTCTTCGAGCCGTACTCGATCTTGTTGTAGACCTGCCCGTTCCAGCCGAACGGACGGCGGTGGCGGTGTTCCAGCGTGACGCTGAAGCGGGTGGCGTCGCTGAAGCCGAAACCGGTGGTGGCCTGCTGGAGGTTCTGCTCCTTCACGCGCACGCGGATCGGGGCGGCCGCCGCGGTGGCGGGGTCCGGGTCGATGTCGACGGCCACGGTCTCGAAGAAGTTCAGCTTCAGCAGCCGCTCCTGGAACTCGATCAGGCGCTTCTCGCTGTACGGCGTGCCGGGCGGCAGTTCGGCGACGTTGCGCACGAGCGCCTCGTCGTAGCGCGACATGCCCTCGATAACGATCGGGCCCATCAGGTAGCGCGGGCCGCTGTCGATCTCGCCGGACAGCGACGCGGTGTGCGCGCGGGCGTCCACGTGGGCGCTGGTGGCCTTCCACGTGGCCGACGGATACCCGTCGGACCGCAGGTTGGCGAGCGCGCCGTTCTTCGCGGCGTTCCAGGCGGCCTGGCGGAAGGGTTCGCCGGGCGGCAGGCTCCAGCGTTCCTTCACGCGTTCGAGGAGCGCGAGCGCGTCCTTGTCGCCCGCGTCGATCAGGCGCTGCAGCTCGCCGTCGGCCTTCAGGGCGAGTTCGTTGACCGTGGTGCGGGGGCCGGGCGACACGCGCAGGCGGATGAGGGGCAGCCCGTCGTCCGCCGTCTCGCGCGACACCACCACGTCGGCGGCGAAGTAGCCTTCGGTCTCGAGCAGCGTCTTCGCCTGGGCGGGCGACGCGTTCGCGAGGCGGTTCAGTTCGCTCTCGGTGATGCCCTCGGCCTGCGCGGCGCCCTCGAAGCGGGCGAGGTCGAGGTAGGTGACGAGGAGCGTGCGCAGGTCCCTCGGGGCGTCGACCTCGAGGTGGTAGGTGGCTTCGGCCGCCGACGAGGCGGGCGCGGCAGGCGCCGCCGGCGTGTCGGCCGGCGGGTCGTCGCGCCACGGCAGCATGCTGCAGGCGCCGAGGCCGAGACAGATCGACGCACCCGCGACGATGCGGGCGACGCCACGGACCATGCTCATTTGCTCAACAGGCGCATGGCCCCTTCGAGGCCCTGGAGCGTGAGCGGAAACATGCGGTGGTTCATCAGCTGCTGGACGATGGCGATGCTCTGGCGGTAGCCCCACACGCCTTGCGGCTCGGGGTTGATCCAGGCGTACTTCGGAAAGGCGTTGGTGAGGCGCTGCAGCCATTCGGCTCCGGCTTCCTCGTTGTTGTACTCGACGCTGCCCCCGGGCTGCAGGATCTCGTACGGGCTCATGGTGGCATCACCCACGAAGATGAGCTTGTAGTCCTTGTTGTACTTGCGGAGGATGTCCCACGTGGAGAACTTCTCGCTGTAGCGGCGGCGGTTGTTCTTCCACATGTAGTCGTACACGCAGTTGTGGAAGTAGTAGAACTCGAGGTGCTTGAACTCGGCCTTCGCGGCGCTGAACACCTCCTCCACGCGGTGGATGTGCTCGTCCATGGTGCCGCCCACGTCCATCAGCAGCAGCACCTTCACCTTGTTGTGCCGCTCGGGCACCATCTTCAGGTCGAGCCAGCCGGCGTTGGCGGCGGTGGCGCGGATGGTGTCGTCGAGGTCCAGCTCGTCGGCCGCGCCCTCGCGGGCGAAGCGGCGCAGGCGGCGCAGCGCCACCTTGATGTTGCGGGTGCCGAGCTCGAGGTTGTCGTCGTAGTCCTTGAACTGGCGCTGGTCCCAGACCTTCACCGCGCTCTTGTTCCGGCTCTTGTCCTGCCCGATGCGGATGCCCTGCGGGTTGTAGCCGTAGGCGCCGAACGGCGAGGTGCCGCCGGTGCCGATCATCTTGTTCCCGCCCTCGTGGCGTTCCTTCTGCTCCTCGAAACGCTTCTTCAGCGTTTCCATCAGCTCGTCCCAGCCCATCTTCTCGACGAGCGCGCGTTCCTCGGGAGTGAGTTCGAGCTCCAGCTTCTTCTTCAGCCACTCGAGCGGGATGTCCTTCGTGAAGTCGGCGAGCAGCTCGACCCCCTTGAAGTACGCCGCGAAGGCCTTGTCGAACTTGTCGAACTGGCTCTCGTCCTTCACGAGGGACGTGCGGGCGAGGTAGTAGAAGTCGTCCACCGTGGGACCGGCCTCGCCGTCGATCACGCCGGCCTGGACCGCCTCCAGCAGCATCAGGTACTCCTTGACGGAGACCTTGAGCTTGGCGGCCCGCAGGGTGAAGAAGAAGTTGATCAGCATAGGGGTGATTCTCCCGCATCGGGCGGTGCTGGCAGTCGCGAGGGTGTCTCCGCGGCATGGTCTGGCAGCGGCAATGCTATCCCGGGTGAAAACCCCCAGGCGCCGATTGCGACTTTTCGGACAAATCCGGGCGACGGTTCCCATGATGCCCGGAAGGGGGGCGTCGCTTGCCGGGTGTCTGCCTGAAAATGAACGCACAGACAGCGAGCCGGCATGGCGCGCTGTCCCGAGCTGGGTCGGATCATCCAGTGTGATCGAGGTGCCGTGGCTGACTTGTCCTTCGTTTCGCGCGTTTTCGCGCTCGTCTGGCTGCTGGGGCTGTTCGGCGTCCCGGCGATGGCGGCTCCGCTGACGCCGGCCGCCGTGCTGTCGGCCCAGGACCGCGCCGTGCGGGTCGAGGGCACGGTCGAGCTGCTCTACCAGGAAGAATCCGAGGCCCTGTCGCCGCAGCAGGTGATGTCGCCGGCGCTGGCCGACCGCTGGGCCGTGTACCCCGGCAAGAAGATCAACCTCTCCCGGCAGCGGCTGCCGGTGTGGATCCGGTTCACGGTGCGCAACGAGGCGCCGGCCACCAAGGCCTGGGTGCTCGGGATCGAGTGGCCCATGATCGACCGCATCGAGCTGCACCCGCTCGACCCGGTCACCGGCGAATGGGGCGCGGTGCAGCGTTCGGGCGCCGCGGTGGCGGCGGACTCCAAGCCCATGAAGGACCCCGCCTTCGTGTTCCCGCTGCAGGTCCCGCAGGGCACCTCGATGCAGTACGTGATGCGGGTGCAAAGCCACGCGGCCTTCTTCGTGCCGCTGTTGATTTCCGACGCCACCGAGTTCCAGCAGCGCCGCTTCGACACCGCCGTGCTGATGGGCGTGCTGTTCGGCGTGCTCGGGGTGATGTTCCTCTACAACGCCGCGCTCGCGCTGTTCGTGCGGGAGCGCAGCTACGCGGTGTACGGCGTCTACCTGCTGACCGTGCTGCTGTACGAGCTGACCATCACCGGGTACGGGGCGATGTACCTGTGGTCGCGTCTGCCGTGGCTGATGCTGCATGCGTATGAGTTGTTCGCCTGTGCGAGTTTCCTGAGTGCCGCGCTGTTCTTCCGCTACTTCCTCGACCTGCGCAACGCGCGGCCGCCGCACCTGCGGTACATCAACACGGCGATCGTGGGCTACTGGGCGTTCGCGCTCATGGTCACGGCGGTGTGGCCGAACCGGGCGCTGTCGGCGAGCATCGCGCTCGTGGGGCTGCTGTCGAGCTTCGTGTGCGTCTACACGTCCGTTGTGCTGATCGCTCAGGGCAACCGGTATGCCCGCTACTTCGGCGCCGCGTGGTCGGTGCTGGTGGTGGCGACGGTCGCCTCCCTGCTGTCGCTGTTCGGGGTGCTGGAGGGCAACTGGCTCACGAACAACGCCCAGCACATCGGTTTCGTCGCCGAGGTGCTGCTGCTGTCGGTGGCGCTCGCCGACCGCATCAAGCGCGAACGCGAGGTGCGCGAGGCGGCCCAGCGCGAGGCGCTGGAACTCACCGAGCGGGTCGAGCGGGAGCGCGAGGCGAAGATCCTCGCCCAGGCCCATGCCATCGCCGTGCAGCGCAAGGCCAACGAGGACCTGGAGGTGCGGGTGCTCGACCGCACGGCCGAGCTGGAACGGGCGATGAAGAACCTCGAGATCGCGAACGTCGAGCTCGCCAAGCTGAGCGTGACCGACGCGCTCACGAAGGTGCACAACCGGCGCTACTTCGACGAAGTGCTCGAGAAGGAATACCACCGGTCCGAGCGCACCCAGGTGCCGCTCGCCGTGGTGCTGGTCGACATCGACCACTTCAAGCGTGTCAACGACAGCTGCGGCCACCTGGCGGGCGACGAATGCCTGCGCCTCGTGGCCACCGCGCTGCGCCAGACGGCGGCCCGGTCCACCGACCTCGTGGCCCGCTACGGCGGCGAGGAGTTCGCGCTGGTGCTGCCCGGCACCGACGCCGGGCACGCGGTGGAGATGGCCGACCGCGTCCGCCAGGCCGTCGAGCGCATCGACTTCATCTACCGCGGCCGGCGCGTGCCGATCAGCGTGAGCCTCGGGGTGGTGGCGAAGGTGGTGTCGCTCGACCAGCCGGTGGACGACTTCGTGGCCGAGGCGGATGCCGCGCTGTACCGGGCGAAGGAAGCCGGGCGCAACCGGGTGATGCTGGCGGCCTGATCAGGCGCGCGGCTTGGACAGCTGCCAGTCGAGGTGCGTGCGCACCGTGGGCCATTCGGCCGCGGTGATGCTGTAGACGGCGGTGTCGCGCAGGTTGCCGTCGGCCGTGCGCTGGTGCGCGCGCAGGATGCCGTCGAGCTGCGCGCCGAGGCGTTCGATGGCGCGGCGGCTCTGCTGGTTCAGCCGGTGCGTGCGGAATTCCACCGCGATGCAGTCGAGGTGGTCGAACGCGAAGCCGAGCAGCATTCGCTTGCATTCGGTGTTCAGCGCGCTGCGCTGCACGCGGCGCGCATACCAGGTGCCGCCGATCTCGAGCCGCTTGTGGATGGGGTCGAGGTTCATCAGCCGCGTCATGCCCACCGGCACGCCCTGCGCGTCGAGCACGGCGAACGGCAGCACGGTGCCGGCGTCGCGGTGCTGCAGCAGCTGCGAGATGGTGGGCACCATGGCCTCGGGGGAGGGCACCGCCGTGTACCAGAGGCTCGACAGCTCGCCGTCGCGCGAGGCCGCCGCGAGCGGCTCGGCGAGCTCGATCGACAGCGGCACCAGCGTGGCGTGGGTGCCGGGGAGCGTGACGGGGGTGAGCCAGGCCATGGGTGCCGCGCGGTCGGTCAGCGGTTGTGCTTCTGCATGAAGACGAGCTTCTCGAACAGCGAGACGTCCTGCTCGTTCTTCAGCAGCGCGCCCACGAGCGGGGGCACGGCCACCTTGTCGTCCTTCGATTGCAGCACGTCGAGCGGGATGTCTTCCGCGACGAGCAGCTTGAGCCAGTCGATCAGCTCCGACGTGCTGGGCTTCTTCTTCAGGCCCGGCAGGTTGCGCACCTCGTAGAAGCGCTTGAGCGCGGCCGACAGCAGTTCCTGCTTCAGGCCGGGGAAGTGCACGTCGACGATGGACTTCATGGTGTCCGCGTCGGGGAACTTGATGTAGTGGAAGAAGCAGCGGCGCAGGAAGGCGTCCGGCAGTTCCTTCTCGTTGTTCGACGTGATGAAGACGAGCGGGCGGTGCTTGGCGCGGATGAGCTCGCGCGTCTCGTAGCAGTAGAACTCCATGCGGTCGATTTCGCGCAGCAGGTCGTTCGGGAACTCGATGTCGGCCTTGTCGATCTCGTCGATCAGCAGCGCCACCGGCTGCTCGGACGCGAAGGCCTGCCACAGCACGCCCTTGACGATGTAGTTGTGGATGTCCTTCACGCGTTCGTCGCCGAGCTGGCTGTCGCGGAGGCGACTCACGGCGTCGTATTCATACAACCCCTGCTGGGCCTTCGTGGTCGACTTGATGTGCCACTGGAGCAGCGGCAGGCCGAGCGACTGGGCCACTTCCTCGGCCAGCATCGTCTTGCCGGTGCCGGGCTCGCCCTTGACGAGCAGGGGCCGTTTGAGGGTGGCCGCCGCGTTCACGGCCAGCATCAGATCATCCGTTGCGACGTAGTTGTCGGAGCCTTGGAACTTCATCGGGGTGGGTTTCTGTGAGGGTGTGGGCCCAGTATAAGGGCCCATATAATCACGAGTTACCTGAAGACTCGCCCGAAGAACCAATGAAACTGACGTTCTCCAAATTCCTTCCGGTGATGGCCACCGCCCTGATCGGCGCGGCAACGGTCGCCCAGGCGGCCGACCCCATCACCCCGAGCGCGGCCGCGGGCGAGAAGAAGGCGGCCATGTGCATCGGCTGTCACGGCATCCCCGGCTACCAGGCCAGTTTCCCGGAAGTGCACAAGGTCCCGATGATCGGCGGCCAGGGCGCGAAGTACATCGTCGCCGCGCTGAACGAGTACCAGAAGGGTGACCGCAAGCACCCGACCATGAAGGGCATCGCCGCCTCGCTGACCGAGCAGGACATGGCCGACCTCGCCGCCTTCTACGAGAAGCAGAACGTCGCCGGCGCCGAGAAGTCGCTGCCCGCCGCCCCCGCCAACGTCGCAGCGCTGCTCGACAAGGGCAAGTGCGTCACCTGTCATGGCACCGACTTCAACACCGCCATCAGCGGCGAATACCCGAAGCTCGCCGGCCAGCACCCCGACTACCTGTACGTCGCGCTGAAGTCGTACCAGGTCAGCGGCAACCCGCACGTGGGCCGCGCCAACCCGACGATGCAGGCCCAGATCCAGGATTTCACGCACGCCGAGCTGAAGGTCATCGCCAACTACCTCGGGTCGCTCAAGACCGACCTGACGGTGCACGCGCAGTCGCGTTTCCGCTGAGCCACCGCCCCGCCCGAACCGAGCAAGGCCGCACGATGTGCGGCCTTTTTCATGGTCTCTGACCCACAGCGAGCCGGACCGCGGGCAAACTCCGGGGGTTGACGCCACCGCTGGCGCCCCGCATCACGATGTTGAAGAAGATTTCCGTTCGGCAGGTTCGCCTCGGCATGCACATCCATTCCCTGACCGGGGCGTGGCTGGACCATCCGTTCTGGAAGACCAAGTTCGTCATCGAGGATCCCGCCGACCTGCAGAAGCTGCAGGGCAGCGGCGTGGAAGAGGTCTGGATCGACCCCGCCAAGGGCCTCGACGTGGCCCCCGAGCCCGCACCCGAGCCTGCCCCGGCGGTCGCGGAGGCGGCGCCCGCCCCCGCGCCGGCCGCCCCGCCCGTCGTCACGCCCGCCCCGCAGTCCACCGACTTCGACGAGGAGGTGCGCCGCGCCTCGGTGCTGATCGGCAAGTCGAAGCAGGCGATGGTCGCGCTCTTTTCCGAAGCCCGGCTCGGCAAGGCCATCGACGCCGAGGAATGCCTGCCCCTCGTCGACGAGATCGCCAGCTCCGTGTGGCGCAACCCCGGCGCCATGGTGAGCCTCGCCCGCCTCAAGACCCACGACGACTACACCTACATGCACTCGGTGGCCGTATGCGCGCTGATGGTGTCGCTCGCGCGCCAACTCGGGGCGGACGAAAACGAGACCCGCCTCGCCGGCCTCGGCGGCCTGCTGCACGACATGGGCAAGGCCGTGATGCCGCTCGACGTGCTGAACAAGCCCGGCCGGCTCACCGACGACGAGTTCCGCGTCATCAAGTCGCACCCCGAGCGCGGCTTCGAGATGCTGCGCGCCGGCGGCACCGCCCCCGTGGCCGCCCTCGACATCTGCCTGCACCACCACGAGAAGATGGACGGCAGCGGCTACCCCCGCGGCCTGCGCGGCGACCAGATCTCGAAGATGGCCCGCATGGGCGCCGTGTGCGACGTCTACGACGCCATCACCTCCAACCGCCCGTACAAGGCGGGCTGGGACCCGGCCGAGGCCATCCGCAACATGGCCGAGTGGCGCGGCGGGCACTTCGACGACGCCGTGTTCCAGGGCTTCGTGAAGAGCCTGGGCATCTACCCCACCGGGTCGCTGGTGCGCCTGCATTCGGGCCGGCTGGCCGTGGTGGTGTCGCAGAACGAGAAGTCGCTCGTGACCCCGGTCGTGAAGGTCTTCTTCTCGACCAAGTCGCAGCACCACATCCCCCCCGAGCAGCTGGACCTGTCCAACCCGTCCTGCAACGACCGCATCGCGGCGCGCGAATCGAACGCGCAGTGGAAATTCCCGCACCTCGACGAGCTTTGGGCGGGGCCGGACACGTTGAAACGGATGGGCAAGTAACCGCTCGACGGCTGTCACCCCGATGAAAATCGGGGCCTACCGCCCGCCGGAGCGCCGTGGCAACAGTGGGTCCCGGCGTTCGCCAATGGGATGGACGCCCCACCCCTAACGGCATCGATGTGCCAAAGTGGAAGTGTCTAAGCGACCACTGACGAAGGCGAGGCGTCCACCATGAAGGTTAAAGCAATTGGCCTTGATTTGGCCA
>Ga0209051_1000348_pt1 | contig 68748 bp, 55 predicted proteins | sample AraplaCvi_mMS_r2_2_FD_184286 | JGI IMG/M metagenome (GOLD analysis project Ga0209051, IMG submission 184286) | Arabidopsis root microbial communities from North Carolina, USA - plate scrape MF_Cvi_mMS_r2 (SPAdes) (version 2) | ecosystem: Host-associated > Plants > Roots > Endosphere | place...
GAAGAGCCATAGCCAGATGCCGACGGGGCCCGAGGTGGCAAGCATGTCGTCGTACGTGGCGAAGATGCCGACCGCGACCGAGATGAACGCGAACGACACCGCGAACACCTGAAAACCGCCGAGTGTTCGCTTCAGCTCTGGCTCGTAGCCGCAGTCTCGACACTCTGCCTCCGGCGCAACGGGTTCCACCACGTCATCCGATGTCATTGCAATTGTCCGATCCCTGGGCCGCGGCCGACGCCTCGAAGGTTAGAGGAGGTCGCAGCGCCGTTCGCGGCGAATTGGCAAAGAGATCCGGGACTCTCGGAAGCGCTCCGTACTTAGCCGACTGGGGCAGTGAGAATGCAGTAGTGCCGAGACCGAATCGCAGTAGTCCCGCGCTGAATAGTGTCACCCGGAGTCCCGGCGGGGGAGTCGGCGACGGTTAGCCCGAGCGGGACTGTCGCCCAGCTTGCCCTCGCCGCTTATACGATTCCTGCATATTCTCCAGGACGGGCATGGACGCGTGGGCGCGGATCGACTCGTCGAGCTGATTAGCTGCGGCAGCGACATTTACGCCGTCACCGCGAACTCGTCGCCGCCGGCGCGATCCCGGCCTCGCACGGCACATCCGGCCCATTATCGAAAAAAGAATCATGCGTCAGTTGTTTTCAGAACGAGACTCCACCGGCACCGTATCGCCGACCTTGAGGACCAGCCCACGGGCGCCAACGATGTCGGCCAGCTCGGCCAGCGCGCCGTAGGGGCGCCTGGAGCGCACGGCGTCACCGCGTTCCGTCAACCAGGCGCCCGGCGGCGAACAACGCCCCCTGACTGGCTATTCGCCGATGTAGTTAGCGGGGTTGTGGCCCGTGAAGTTGAGCCCGTCTGAACAGACGGGATCATCCACGGCACACAGTTCCCGGTCTTGTCCTCGTATAGCGTGCCAATCGTTACCGGCGGCTGACCGAGGAAGTTCATTGCGCGAGCATTCGGCAGACCGAACAGCACGACTGCTACGACGTGCTCGGCGAGGTCCGGGGACAGCGGTCGGGGGACCGGCGTGGGATCGACACCGTCGGGCACGGCGGACGACGTCACGAAGCCGGCCGCCGCGGCTCCTTGCGAGTACCCCCCGAGCACCGTCTTGGTTCGGGGGCAGGACGTCGCGATCGAGACCACGCGAGCACGACACGGCAGCCTCGGTGGTGTCGAAATCGTTGTCCGGCAATGGCATCAGGACGCGGCACCTTTCATCAAACATGAATGCTCCTATGTTCTCGCGAGTGTGAAACCGCGGCGCTTCCTAGGCCCGCGATTGCTGTTCATCTGGGTTCATCCGACATCGCCTGATGCCGCGCCCTGACCCGTTCGTGATCGGCCACGACCCGTCCGTCGCGCAGGTCCCGCACCCTGTTGAGGTCGGCAATTACCTCGATCCTGCGCCTGATCACCGACGGGTCCACCGAGTAGTCGTTGCCCCATCGAGGCGGTCGTGATGATCACGCGCGCCTGTGGCCGAGTCTCGGTTCGGGGTAAGTGTCGACGATGCTGTCGGTCGGGCTTTAGTGGCTAAGCGGCCGTTCACATGTGGGCGCGCCGACGGCCCCTCGTGGATGGAACGAACGTCAGCCACCGGTCACGAACGCGGTGGCGGTTGCGGCGCGGACCGTCAGCGACTCTCTTCGGCCCGGGCAGCGATTTCTAGGCGAGATGGGCCGCCAGACCGGAGACTCCAGGAGCGACATGCGCGGCCAGGGTGTGCTTATCGGGGTAGTCGCCACCGTTTTGGCGTCGAAAGGGGGTGGGTGTGTCGGTGAACAGCCGCTCGAGCCGCTGCTCGAGCGCCTCCCGGGCGCGCTGGAGCCCGTCATCGTCAATGGACATTGCGCCATGCACGGCAAAGATCGGCAACACCTCCATCCCTGGGTAGAACAGTGCCCCACGGGTGAAGGGGAAGAGCAGTTCTTCCAACGGGCCATTGATTCCACGGGGCCCATAATCGGCGGCGGGCCCGCCTGCGGTCACCGAAACCAATGCTCGTTTTCCGGCGAGGATTCCTTCGCCGAAGCGATGGGCGTTGGTTCCGTCCTTATAGCCATATGCGAAGCGGTAGGCGTACACCCTGTCGACCCAGCCCTTGAGGATCGCCGGCACGCCGTACCACCAGATGGGGAATTGGAAGACGATGGCGTCCGCCCACAGGAGCTTGTCCTGTTCGGCTGCGACGTCACGCGTCAGAGAACCGGAGAGATAGGCTTCTCCGGACGCCGAAACGAGGTCGAACGACGCTGCGGGGTCTCGCGAAGGGAAGTCCTCGGCGTCGGCGACGGCTTTCCACTTCATCGCGTAGAGGTCTGATACCTGGACGTCATGCCCTTCGCGCTGCAGCACACTGACGGCGTGGTCCCGCAACGTTGCGTTCAGCGACGTCGGATTCGGGTGGGCGTAGACGATGAAAACTCGCACTGATACTCCTTTTTGAAGCGCTCGGCATTCCCCTGCCGATCTGCGGTCCCTTCGACGCTATAGCGCAGGGCAGATCTCCGCGATATCCGAATTGCTCATTTATTTGTCTGATCAGATCAAGACATCTGTTGTGGTGATGCATTCGGCAGTACCCTCAAGCAATGGACACGTTGACCGACGTCCTCAATCGGGCATCCGTTCGCGGTTCGGTGGCTGCCAGCGTCGTCGCCGGGGGGCGCTGGGGGATGCTCATGGATGCAGATGCCATGCCCGGCGCAGCATTTCACGCGGTCGCGGCAGGTAACGCGTGTCTGTTGATGAACGGCAGTAGCCCCCTAAATCTCGTATCCGGCGACCTGGTGCTGCTGCCGAGCGGCCCCACCCATGTGCTGGCCAGCGACCCCAGCGCTCCCGTGCGACCTTTCGACCACGACGGCGCAGCGGCAGCCGTCAGGGCCGGCGAGGACGTACCGTTGGGCACTCAGCCAGCGGCCACCCGCATCTTGTGCGCGGCTTTCCGACACGATCCGGCGACGGCGTTCAATGCATTCGGCCTGTTGCCGGATGTCGTCCACGTTCCAGCGCTGACGGCGCCGCCGCCTCTGCGAAGTGCGCTGCAGCTGCTCAGTGACGAGTTGGCTCACCCGGGGCCAGGTGCCAGCGCGGTCCTCGACCACATCGTGCACATCATGCTCATCCAGCTGTTGCGGGTTTGGCTCGAATCACGTCGCGCGACCGAACACCCGCCGTCTTGGCTACGTGGTCTAACTGATCCCGTCACCGCCGCGGCGCTCACGGCGATTCATCGTGATCCGGCGTATCCGTGGACGCTCGAAACACTCGCCAGAAGCGCCGGAGTTTCCCGTGCGACGCTCGTGCGCCGCTTCAGCACAGAGGTGGGGTGCCCGCCGGCCGAGTACCTGACCAAATGGCGAATGGAACTGGCCGCGAACAAACTTCGGCTCACCGCGCTACCGGTCGCACATATAGCCCGTGATGTCGGATACACCTCGGAGTATGCGTTCAACCGGACCTTCGCTCGGTGGCACGGCGCCCCACCGGGCAGATACCGAATCACGTTCCTCGCAGCGGAATCGGAGGTGTCGGCATCGGCTGAAATCTGATCCCGCGTCACGGGACCGGAATTCAGTTCCTTGCAACGCGTGTCGTCGTTTCGTTGTCGTGAATCCCCAATTGCTCGTGGGGCGGCCATCCAAGACGGGCAAACCCGTGGTGCGACAACGCACTGTGTATCGGCCATATCAAGAACGGTTCGATTCCTGGAGTGCCCACACTGGTTTCACGCCACGACGGGGCAGTGTCAGGAGTCGACGTATTCGCGCCAGTCAACCAATTCGACCAGGCGCGTGCTCGGCTCGGACGGGTCGCCAGGTCGGCACCTCGTCACCGTGACGGCCCGCCTGCCGTGTCGGTGCGCCCGGTGGAGACAAAAGCAGGAAGCCCCGCCGCCGCTCGTCGCGGAACGCAAACGGCGCGGCGGGGCTGCAACCGTGGGTGCGCCTCATCGACGCCGATTGCGCGCCGGGGACGTCGCGGGACCCACTGAGCAGTCGCCCGCCCCTCGCCTCGGCAATCCTGCCCGGAGGTTCGTGCTCGGCGGCCGCGGTCAGCCGTGTTGGCCGGTCGCTCCGGTGGCGCCGGTGGCGCCGGTGGATCCCTGGCTGCCAGCGGTGCCGTCGAGCCCGGGGATCCCACCGTTTTTGCCATTCCAATAGCTGATGGTGCCGCCGGTGCCGCCGGTACCGCCCGCGCCGCCGCCCCCGCCTAGACCACCGGTGCCGCCTGGACCACCGGTGCCCGCGATGCCGGACGCCCCAGCGGTCCCGCCAATGCCCCCGGCGCCGCCCGCTCCACCGCCGCCGCCGGCCCCGCCGTCGCCGCCGTCGCCACCGTCGCCGGCGTTGCCACCGTTCGCCGTGTTGGTACCGCTGGAGAAGATTTCGCCGTTGCTCTCGTCGATGCTGCCACCGGTCCCGCCGTCCCCACCGGTGGTGCCGGCTCCGCCTGCTCCGCCGGCGCCGCCTGCTCCGCCCGCGCCACCGATACCGCTGAGCTGCCCGGCGGCCCCGCCGTTGCCGCCCGCCCCGCCCCGGCCGCCACTGATCCCGTGGATCCCGGACCCGCCGTTCCCGCCGGCACCGGCGTCGCCCCCGAAGGTCGTGTTGTTGGTGCCGCTTTCGAAGATGAACCCGTTGCTAAACCCGATGCTGCCGCCGTCGCCGCCTTTGCCGCCGCCGATCCCTCCGGTCCCACCGGCCCCGGCGTTGCCCCCGTACGCCGTATTGCCGTTGCCGCTCGACGAAATTGCTCCGTTGTAAGCCGAGATGTAGCCGCCGTTGCCGCCGTTTGCACCTGCGCCACCGGCCCCGCCGGCACCGGCGTTACCTCCCGTCGTCGTGTTGCCGTCCTTGCCCGAGGAGACCGCCCCGTTGAAATAGCCGGTGATGCTGCCCCCGTTGCCGCCGTTTTGCCCCGTGGAGCCCGCGCTACCGACGCCGGCGCCAGTCCCCTTCGTCGTGGTGTTCGAGGCGCCGAATGGATTTGTCGCGTTGTAGAAGGTGGTGACGTCGCGGCCGTTGGCTGCGGTGGTGCCGTCAGGGGTGACCGGCACCGCCTTGCCGCCGTCGCCGCCATCGCCGCCGTTGCCGCCGGCCCCGCCATTGCCTCGGCTGCCGCCGTCACCTCCACGGCCACCGTTGCCCGCCGGAGTGGTAGAAGTCGGCGAGCTGTACCCGTTTCCACCCCCACCGCCATTGCCGCCGCCGCTGGCGGCGGCCACGCCGGCCATGCCGTGGGCCCCTGAAGACCCGCCGATGCCGCCGCTGCCGGCCACCCCAGCGGTTCCGCCGACACCGGTGGTGCCCGTATCGCCGCCGTTGCCGCCGTCACCGCCGTCGGGGTGCGCGGAACCGCCGGCGGCGCCGGACCCGCCGTTCCGGGGGCGACCGGCCGCTCCGCCGGCACCGCCGTCGCCACCGTCGCCGTTGGCCCCGGCCCCACCACCTGGGGTGGTGCCGGCGTTACCGCCAGCGCCGCCCGACCCGCCGTTGCCGGCGTCGCCGCCGTTCGCGCCGGTTGCGACGGCGACCGGGTCGGTGCCGGCGTCGTAGCCCGCCGCACCTGAGCCGCCGCTGCCGCCGTTGGCGACGTTCCCACCGTTGCCGCCGTCACCGTTGCGACCCGCAGCGCCTACGGTCGAACCGGCTCCACCCAATCCGGCGTTGCCTCCCGCACCGCCGTTTCCGCCGTTTCCGCCGGCCTGCCCGCTGGTGCCGTCCGTGCCGGGGTCCGGACCCGCCGCGCGAGCGATGCCGGCGGCGCCGCGGCCGCCGGTGCCACCGCGGCCACCGTCACCGCCCGCCCCGCCGATACCCTCCACCGCGCTGGCGCCATCGATGCCGCGTCCGCCTCCACGACCCCCTGTGCCCGATGCGCCCCCGATGCCGGCCAGACCGGCCGCGCCACCAGCTCCGCCGTTGCCGCCCGCGGTGCCCGCGGTCCCCGCGGTGCCGCTGGCACCGGCAGTTGTCGCGTCGGCCCCGTCGACTCCGTCAGTGCCATTCGCCCCGTGCCCGCCGGTTCCGCCGTCGGCGGCGTCACCCCCGCGGCCACCGGAACCGTTGACTCCCGCCAGTCCGGCGGTGCCGAACAAACCTGCACCGCCGCCGGCGCCGGCGTCCCCGCCGGACCCACCTGCCGTGCCGGTGCCACCGGTTGCTCCGGGCGTGGTGGCGGCCATCCCGTGCGTGCCGGTGACACCGTTGCCGCCGGTCCCGCCGCTACCACCGTTGCCGCCGGCGCCGCCGGTGCCGATCAGCACACCGCCCTGACCACCGGCCCCACCCGCACGGCCGGCGGACCCGCCGGTGCCGGACTGACCTGCGGATAGGCCGTTGGCGCCATTGAGACCGTTGGCTCCGTTGCCGCCGGTGCCGCCGGTGCCGATGAGTAGGCCGCCGTTGCCGCCACGTCCACCGGCACCGCCGTTGACCATGGCGATTCCGGTGCCGCCGTCACCGCCGTTGCCGAGGAATCCGACGGCTCCGCCGTCACCGCCGGCGTACCCGCTGCCGCCGACGCCGATGAGAAGGCCGCCGTTGCCGCCGCGGCACGCCGTCCCACCCGCACAGGTGGCGGCGGTGTAGCTGTACCCGGTGCCCAACAACAACCCGGCATTCGGGTGCTCAGCGGTGCCGTTGCTGATGAACAACGCCAGCACGTCGCCGACGAAGGTGCCCAGGTTCGGCGCGCCGGGTCCGGCGGGCACCACGACCGCCGTCACCGGGGCCAACGCCCGACCCGTAACCGTGGCGCCGGAGGTGGGGGACACCCCGGTGCTGACCGCCGCCAAGGCCAGCGGCACCACCGCCTGCGACACCACTGACTGCGATGCCACCGACTGCGACGCAGGCTGGGATGTCGGTGAATGCCGCACTCCCACAGTCGACGTGCTGGGTTCCGGTGTGACGACCGACCCTGCCGCCGCGCCACTACTTTCCGGCGCGCTCGTCGAGGGGTCGGTGGCCGTGTCGGTGGGACTGCCCGCTGCGGTGTGGGAGGTGCTCGTCGCGGTGTCGTGGTTGGTGTGCCCGCCCGGCTGGTCGCATTCACCGTGGTGGGTCGACTCCGCGGTGGTCGAATCGGTAGCGGGTGAGTCCGCCGAGGGGGAGTCCACACCGGTGGCGCCAGTGGTCGTCGCGGAGCTCGTCCCGGTGATCGTGCGGGTCGAGGACGTCGACGACGCAGAGGATGTGGGCCTTGTCGCGGTGGAGGTGGTGGAGGCAGAGCCGGCCGCCGCGGCGGAAGGGGTGTCCTTCGTCGCCGAGACGGAGCCCCCGGCGCTGCCGGTGGTCCCGTCGGAACCCGACGTACCCGCGCCGGTGGGGTGGGAAGTCGAGGGGGAGTCGGTGTCGGCGTGGGCCATCCCGGCCCCGGTCAGCATCGCCGCGCCTACCCCGACGCTGAGCGCCCCGGCGGTCAACCACGCCGACACCGGCAACACTCGACCCGACCCCGTGGCCGCAGAGAGTGCGCTGGTGCGCCGGGTAGTGGTGCGATGCCGTCCCGCCATGGGGAATCCCCTCGAGTTACCTATGTTGCTCGGTCCAGGGGGACACGTCGTCCCACTGATCCCGCACCACCCACGGCCCTCGCCCGCGCCGCCTGGTCGCACCCGTCGACACGGGTTCGGAGACGTGGGGGGTGAGGCCTGCCGTGGGCGTGGTCGCGGTTTGCTGTGCGACGACGCCGACGTGAAATATAACCGGCCCGTCACCCCTGGCAACGCCGAAAGGGGTGACGGCGGCGAAAGTGCAGTAGTCCGACTCGGATTGCAGTTGTCGCGCACCCGATGACCGGCCACCCCGGTCGTCACCGACGCGTTGGAAGCCAAGGGTCGGCGTCCGACGCGCCGCCGGCGCGGTCACGAGGCGCGCGGTTGACGGCGAAAGTCAGGCTCACCGGGGGTTTCGACGTCCACTACGGCACGTTTCGGTGTTACCGCCGAGCTCTGCTGCATACACGTCCAGCGCTACTGGACAGAGACTTCACAGTTTCCCTGGGTCACTCTCTACGGACGGTCAGGCGTGCCAGTTGGCCCGGCAGCTCTCTGCGTCACGCGCGGATGGCTGACGATACGAGTCCGCAGAGCGGGGACGATGGGCGGAAGGTGTTGCAACGCTGCCGAAGACGACGGGAGGAGTGGTGCCCGTCGTCTTCGGGTGGGCAATGATTTGGGTGAGGTGCGACTGTACCGGTAACCCTGCATATTCAATTGCTGCATATTCTCCGTTCACGGCTGGTGTAGCCGACCGAGAGCGCGCGTGTATATACTTGATCAAGATTCCGTATATACGTGAGGGTGGCGAGATGACCAAGCGTTTGATTGACCTCGATGATGATTTGTTGGCCGCCGCGCAGAAGGAACTCAACACGTCCGGCGTATCCGATACCGTCCGCATCGCGTTGCAGCAGGCTGCGGCGGTGTCTGCTCGAGCGCGCCAAATCGCATGGCTAAAGTCCGGCGGCATGGGGGAGATGGCCGGCCCTGGTCAACGAGGCGACGTGTGGCGGTAGTAGCGCGGTATCTCATCGACACCAGTGCCGCGGCACGGATGACACACCCCGAGGTCGCCGACCGACTTGCTCCGCTTATCGAGGCCGGATTGGTCGCAACCACCGCGCAGCTCGATGCCGAGGCGCTCTACAGCGCCCGGACCGCCGCGGACTACGCGCAGATATGGTCAGATCGCCGCCTCGCGTACGAATACCTGCCGACCAACGATGAACACTGGCAGGCAGCGTTGGATGCGCAGCGATCTCTGGCCGGCACTGGTCGTCATCGCGCCGTCGGCATGGCCGATCTACTGATCGCCACCCTTGCCAACGCCCATGATGTGACACTGCTGCACTACGACGCTGATTTCGAGGTTGCCGCCGAGGTACTGCCCTTCGAGCATCGGTGGGCATTGGAACGGGGCACTATCGGTTAGGTCAGGGCAGGGCGTGGTGGAGTTGAAACCCGTTGGTGCGCAGCGCAATATGCAGTGGTTGAACTGACATACTAATGCTTATCTAGCACTCGGTTCTGCGTGGAGGCATGTCACCGGGGTGGCTTCTTGTAGCTAAGGAGCCCGTAGAGGGGGTTATTTTCAGCGGCGGAGCGGGTCTCGGTGCCAGCGCCATCGACGTAGCGTTGTGACGTGACCAGGGATTCGTGGCCCATGAGCTTCATCAGTGTGTGGACGCTGACGTTGGCGTTGCGAGTTCGGTGGCGAAGGTGTGGCGCGAGCCGTGAACCAGTGCGCCGGAGGCTCGTTCACCGTTGATGCCGGCCTACGTCTTTATCGGCACCACCGTGCCGTCCTAGGATCCGCCACGAAGTTGAGAGTACTGGCTCCGCCATTTTGATGAGAATTCTGCAAACTAGGACCGGGTGGTGGACCTGAGGTTGTTCTCGAAGGCGGCAACGAAATCGAGAACGTCAGTGTGGGAGATGATTCGGCGGTCGTATGTCAAGCGTGCCGCCAGGGTCGAGGCAGTCGCGGTCACATTTTGGTCGCCGTCGGCCGCGGGTTCGGACAGGAGCAAGGCTGCAGCCACCGAGGCTGGGTCGAGGTCGGCATCGCGGGCGCTGCCTTCACAGTGGCGCACGACGAAGGCCGGTTCGCCGAGAGGGTCCTCTTCCGACGACGCAGAGTTATCGATGCCGCCGTCGGGTCGGTGGAGTATCCGTCCCAGCTCAGCCAAAGTGAGGTCTTGTGGCGAGGTGACCGATCGGTGGGATTGAATGGTTCCGTCGACGTGGACTTCCCAGTGGACGCAAATCGGGTCCGCGAAGGTGAGGTTCTCGACGTAGTCGGATCCGTCGACGGCGCAGCAGAACTGTCGGAACTTCACGAGCGTTCTCGCGACTGCGTGAACGATGAGGCACGCAACGGTGAGTTCAGAATGGTCCCGTCGGCGTAACGATGCGGGTTGCTCAGCTGCTGCGTTTCCCCAGAAGCCGTAATCGATCGTGTACTCAAAATGCTCGATGTGGCGGCTCGTGTTCTGCATCAACGCCTCCCCTCCGCTCGCAAACGGTGGTGCTCATGGACTCACGCGCAATTTACCCGCGACTGTCGCTGCAATCCCGTGCCATGGACGTTCATCTGCGGAGTCGGCCGCTCTTGCGTTGGGGGCCAGTAGTTCCAGAGAGCCTGCGGACGCGAAGGTGTTCGCGGGCCTCATGGTCGCCTGGACACCATTACCGTTTGAGGTGTCCTTCCCGTTTGAGGTGTCCTTCCCGTTTCGCTCCACCTGACGTCGTTGAGGTCGATCGAATTCGTTTCGGTGAAGAAGAAGGTGGCGATGAAGGACACCGCGCACAGCGCCATGACGTACAGCGAGAACAGCCAGGAGGCGTCCATCCCGACGAACAGCTGGTTAAAGTACGGTGCCGTGCCACCGAAGATGGCGACCGACAGCGAATAGGCAAAGCCAATTCCACGGCCACGAATGTGGGTGGGGAAGCTCTCTGCTTGGATTGCCGGATAGATGGACTGACACATCGCCCAAAATAGAAGGGACAGGCCCACTGGGACGACCAGCGTCCAGACCTCGGAGCCCACCAGGCGCATGAACGGGATGGTCGTGAAGAACGCCAGAGCAGAAAAGGCGAACATCATTGGCTTGCGTCCGATCCGGTCGGACAGTGCACCCAGGAATGGCATGCAGATCAAGCACGCGGTTTGTACCGCCGCGGTACCCCAGTAGGCCTGATTCTTGGGCATTCCGTGTTCGCTGATGGCATAGGTGGCCATGTAGGTCATCCACACATAGGTGATGCAGGTGAGACCGGAGGTGAATGCGATGAGGCGCAACGTGGTCAGCACCAGTGTTCGTCGCGGGATGGCCGGAGGAGCCGGGGCGTCGGCGACCTCCTCGAAGACGTCGCTTTCGTGCATTTGCCGGCGCATCCACAGGACTACCAGGGCCATCACTCCGCCAACGAGAAACGGAATGCGCCAACCAAATTCGGCCATCGCACCTTCTCCTAGCACGCTGGTGAGCATCGCGCTGACGAGGAAGGCAAGCACGCTGCCGCCGATGATGGCGACTCCGAGCGCAGACCCCCACCGTCCACGCTTGTTCCGAGGAGCGATCTCGGCAAGATAGGTTGCCGATGCACTGGATTCGCCTCCGTGGGCCAGGCCCTGAATGCACCTGAGAGTCAGAAGCAGCACCGATGCCCATACTCCGATCGACTTGTAGGTTGGGGCCACTCCGATGGCGAAACAGGCCCCGGCCATCAACAACATGGTGGTGACGAGGACCGCTTTCCTGCCGAAACGGTCTCCCGCCCAGCCGAAGAGGATTCCGCCGACGGGGCGCATCAGGAATCCGACGGCAAAGACGGCGAAGACGGCGAGGATTGCCGAGGCGGGATCGTCGTCGTCGAACATCTTCGCCGCCAGGAATGGAGCCATGACGGAGTAGGCGTTCCACTCGTACCACTCCAGGAGGTTGCCGGCGGTGCCCGATAGCAGCGAGCGGCGACGCTCACGAACACTCAACGACGGCTGATGAATCGAGGGCGCTCCCGGTGAGTCCGACACGAGGTTCTCGCAATCCTTCGGGGGGTGGATGGAGCGGAAGTATTGCAAGTCACATCTGTGTGTGTCAACATGGTGAGATCACATATCGTAATGCGATAAAAAGTCGACAAGCGGTGGTCCGTGCGGGTCGATGCCGTGGACGTCCGGCGCGGATCGGAGCTACGGGCTCGCGGTCATGGCGACAGCTGAGTCGTGGCCGTCGCCGCCCGCGGCCTCCGAGATGTGGCGAAGCGCCCGGGAGGACTCCCCGTCGCAATTCGCTCCGTGCGCGCTAGCGTTTGCGCATGAGATGCGTTGCGCAGGAGGGCGTCCGAGTCAAGAAGCTGGTCGACGCGTCCTTCCGCCGCCGCGGACGCGCGGCGGGACCGCCGTCAACTGGACGTGGCGTGCGGCGTCGGTGTCGCACCGACGACCGTCTGAGTAATCACTGAACCATGAGAAAGGGCATCATGACCGAGTCACTGGCAGAACCCGAAAAGCGTTCGACCAGTCATCCCATCGCTGTCTTGGCGCTGGCCAAGGTCCACCGTGGCTTCGGGGGAGTGCAATTGGTGCAGCGGTCGGTATCTGCGCCGGCGCCTGGGCAGGCGTTGATCGCGGTGCGTGCAGCCGGGGTGTGCGGCACGGATCTGCACATCCAAGACGACGAATACGGCAGCGAGCCCCCCGTCATCATGGGCCACGAGGTCGCGGGTGTGGTACAGGCCGTCGGCGATGACGCCGACGCCGACTGGCTGGGCCGCAAGGTCGCCGTGGAGACGTACTTCTCGACGTGCGGACGTTGCGCTCAATGCCGGGCCGGGCGCACGAATCTCTGTCCGGATCGCAAGTCCATAGGTTCCTTTCGCGACGGCGGCTTCGCGGCGTCGATGCTCATCCCCGTGGTCAATCTGCACGAAGTTCCCGACAACGTCAGCATTCACGCCGCAGCCCTGACCGAGCCCTTGGCGTGCGTCTGCCACTGCCTGCTCGACCCGCCAGTGGTCAACGCCGGCGACAGCGTCCTGGTGGTCGGGCCCGGCGCCATGGGGCTGCTCTCCGCCCAGGTGGCCCGCGCGTCGGGTGCACGCGTCCTGCTCAGCGGGCGTGACACGGACCGGCCACGTCTGGACGTCGCGGAGGACCTGGGTCTCGAGACCACCGTCGACTCGTTGGCCGACGAATCGTTCGACGTGGTCATCGAATGCTCCGGAAGTGCCGGCGGCGCGTCCGCGGCACTGCGCGCGGCCAAGCGGCACGGCCGCTATGTCGCCGTTGGGATCTTCGGGCGCACCGTCCAACTCGACTTCGACGCTGTCTTGTACAAGGAGTTGACCATCACGTCCGGTTTCGCGTCCACCCCCAAGTCTTGGGAACGGGCAGTCGCTCTGCTCAGGGCCGGCGACGTCACCCTGGAACCGCTCGTGGGTCGAGTCGCGCCGCTGCGGGAGTGGGAAACGGTGTTCGGTGCACTGCGCGAGGGTCAAGGTCTGAAGTCGGTGTTCGATCCCACGCTCGAACCGCGCTGACGGCCGAAGCTATCTCACCAAGTTATCGTCATGCGAGAACCCATTCCGCATATTGACAACTGCGTGTGATGTACGGCATAGTGACGTGAGTCGCACCCTGGCCCCGCTACCGGCAAGTCCGGCGCCGGATGCCTTGACTGTCAAGTGAATTCACCGCCGGCCAGACGGTCCGTTCTGGACCGCGGTCTGGACATGAGAGGATCGTTGTGAAAATCGGAATCTTGACCGCCCTCTTCGACTCACAGCCGCTTGAGGAGGTCGCCGACTACGTGGCGGACCTCGGATACGAGGCCGTCGAACTGACCACGTGGATGGGGTCGGGCCACTTCGACCTCGACCGGGCCACCTCCGACGCGCAATACGGCAAGAACCTCAAGAAGATGCTCTCCTCGCGCGGTCTGACCATCTCCGCGCTCTCCGACCACCTCTCCTCTCAGCAGGTCCTTCCGCCCAACGACGCCAGTTTCGACGACTGGTCGCCGGCGAACGACAAGCAGGAGATGTACGAGTATGGCCGCGACCACCTCCTGAGGACCGCGCGGGCGGCCTCCGATCTCGAAATCCCCGTCGTCAACGGCTTCTTCGGATCTACCGTCTGGGGATCGTGGTACACGTGGCCGCCCAAGCACCTGGAGATCTACAACCAGGGCTGGGACCTCTTCGTCGAGCGGTGGAACCCGATCCTCGACGAATTCGCAAAGCTTGGTGTGAAGTTCGCACACGAAACCCACCCCACCGAGATCGCCTACAACATCACCACGGCGCAAACGGCGGTGGAGAAGCTCGATCGCGACGACTGGGGCTTCAACTTCGACCCCAGTCACTTCATCTGGCAGCAGATCGATCCGGTGATCTTCGTCAAGACCTTCGGGCATCGAATCCTTCACGTGCACGCCAAGGACTTCGAGGTCCAGGAAGACGAGATCCGGCGTGACGGGGTGCTGTCGACCGGGTCGTGGCGCAATCCGCGGCGTGCCGCGCGTTACCGCGTGGTCGGGTGGGGGCAGGTGCCGTGGAAGCGCATCATCACCGCCCTCCTCGAGGTGGGCTACGACTACGTCATGTCATACGAGCACGAGGACCCGGTGATGAGTGAGCGCGACGGCGCCGAGAAGGCCATGGCCTACCTGCGTCCACTGATGGTCAAGGAGCCGATGAGCCCCGAAGCCAAGCACTTCTGGCTCGTCTGACCTTCCGTCCGGTAGCTCTTCACCTCGTCGCGATCACATTTCGGAGTCATCAAATATGAGTTCCCCCTCCTTCTTCACTCAGGGCGACAAGCGTTCTGATGCCGCGGACATCCCCACCGTCGGCGTGGGCATGCTGGGTTATGCATTTATGGGACGGGCGCATACCAACGCCTACAAGAAGATCGGGTACACCTTCTGGCCGCCGCCGATGAACGTGGAGTTGGTTCACATCGCCGGGCGCAACGCTCAAGCGGTAGAGGAAGCCGCCCGGCGTTACGGGTACACCAAACACACCACGAACTGGCATGACGTCGTCAACGATCCCGATGTGCTGATCTTCGACAATGGCGGGCCCAACGATCAGCATCTGGAGCCCACCGTCGCCGCGGCCAAGGCCGGCAAGCACGTCATCTGCGAGAAACCGCTCGGGCGTACCGCGGACGAGGCCTTCGACCTCTGGGCGGAGGTCGCCGCCACCGGGGTGAAGGCCATGACGGCGTTCAACTACCGATTCTTCCCGGCCATCCGGCTCGTCAAGGAGATGCTCGACGACGGGACCCTGGGTGACGTGCGGCACTTCCGTGCCCGCTACCACCAGGAGTGGCTCGTCGACCCGCAGGCGCCCACCTCGTGGCGGCTGAGCAAGGAGGTCGCCGGGTCCGGCGCGCTCGGCGACCTCGGGGCGCACATCGTCGACTTGGCCCGCTACCTGGTGGGTGAGCCGAGCACCGTCTCAGCCAACACCACGACGTTCACCGTGCAGCGACCCGGCGGCACCGTGGACGTGGACGACGCCTTCGACGCGCTGGTCCAGTTCGAGGGCGGCGCATTGGGCACGCTGGAGGCCACCCGTGTCGCGCCGGGGCGCAAGAACCACATGCGCTTCGAGATCAGCACCACCAACGGCACCGTGATATTCGACCAAGAGCGGATGAACGAGTTGCAACTGCACCTCACGGGCACCAGCCCGGGGGACCACGCTCAGGGCTTTCGCACGGTGCTGGTTTCGGAGACCTATCACCCCTACTGGGAGAACTGGTGGCCGCACGGTCACATGATCGGCTGGGAGGACAGCTTCGTCCACGAACTCGAACACCTCCTGTCTGCCATCAGGAACGACACCCCAATCGGACCGCACGGCGCGACGCTGGAAGACGGGTACCGGTGCGCGGAGATCACCGACGCCGTTCTGCGTGCCGCCGAAACCGGGCAGCGGCAGACAATCCGCTACCGGGAGCTGGGCCGATGACCGAGTCGTTGCGCGCCGTGATCACTGGTGCATCGGGTGGCATCGGCAGGGCACTTGCGGTGCACCTGGCGTCGAAGGGCGCGTGCGTCGCGGGCACGTTCCGCGGTGAGGACTCCGCGCGCGAGGCGTTCGCCGATGAGTTGCGACGCGCCGGCGGCGAACCACTGCTGCGTGACGTCGACGTCGCCAACAAAGACCAAGTCCATGCCTTCGGTGACGAGGCCGCGAAAGCCTTCGGCGGCATCGACTTCTGGGTGAACAACGCCGCCAAGCTGATGGTCAAGCCGTTCGCCGACACCACTGCCGAAGACTGGACGCAGCTGATGTCGATCAACTTCTACGGATACGTGTGGGGGTGTCAAGTAGCAGCCCGCCACATGACCGCGCAGAAGTCGGGCAGCATCGTCAACGTGAGTTCAGTGGTGTTCGAACAACCCCCCACCGACCTCTCGGCGTACGTCAGCGCCAAGGGCGCCATCACCGGTTTGACGCGGGCCCTGGCCGTGGAACTCGGCCCCACGGGAATCATCGTGAACGCGGTATCCCCGGGCGCCACCGACACACCTCTCAACGACGCCGCCTGGTCCGACCAGGTACGCCGACGTTACGAGGAGCGGATACCGGCGCGCCGCATCGGCACACCCGAGGAGGTGGCCGCGGCGATCGCGCTGCTCGCCGAGCCCGGCGCCAAATACATGACCGGACAGGTGATTCGAGTGGACGGCGGACTCGTCCTGGACGGAAGCGTCGGCCATGAACAGACCCACTGAGGGGCATGTCGCACCGATTGTCAGTGCGCGGGCATGGCTGTGCGCCCTACCCTTGCCGCAGCCACTGAACCTCGGTGCGATCTCTTACCGGACACGCGACTACCTCGTGCTGGAACTCACTTCCGCCGACGACCTCGTCGGCTACGCCATGGGCTACACCCGGTTCACCCCACTGCTGGAGGCGACGAAGACCATCTGCGCGCACCTCGCCGGGCAACCCGCAGACCCGGCAGCCATTCAGGCCAGTCTGGCGAAGTGCCTGGCCCCAGGGTGGAGCGCGTTCGCCCGCGCGGCGTCGTTGGTCGACATCGCCTTGTGGGACATCACGGCTCAGCGCAAGGGGCTGCCACTGGCCGCCCTGCTCGGCGCCAACACCCCCGTCACACCGCTGATGGCCGTCGCCGGCTACTTTTCCGACATCCGCAGCGTTGCCGAGGTGGTCGCGGAGACACAGCGATTCGTCGACGACGGATACACCACGCTCAAGCTCATCCTGCAAGGTAAGGACCGCGACGCCGACTACCGACTGCTGGACGCCGTGCGGTCCGCACACCCCGAGGACATCGCCATCGCGGTGGACTTCCACGGCGCCTTCGGCTCGGTCGACGACGCCATCGCCTACTGCGCCGAATTGCCCGCGCGCGGTGTCAGATTCGTCGAGGACCCGTTTCCGAGCCGCGACTGGCACGACGTCGCCGACTTCACACGCAGGTCCGCGACGCCGGTCGCCTCCGGGGAGGATCTCGTGTCCCTCACCGGTCTGGCGGACCTGCTCGATTCCGGGGTCGAATACTTGCGCCTCGACGTCACGGCAACCGGTGGATACACCACCGGCATCGCCGCCCTGCGCGCCACGGAGAAACACCACGCACAGCTCGCACCGCACGTGTGGCCGCACTTTCACGCACCACTCGCCGCCGCGTCGTCCGCGATGGCCACCCTGGAGGTCATCCCCGATTACGTGGGCGCCGACCCACTGTGGACGCTGCTGAGCGAACCGGCGCCCATCCAGGACGGAACGTGGCGAACACCCGAGCACCCCGGGCTGGGTTTACCGTTGGACCTCGACGCGGTGGTCTATCACGCCGCGGACACCTGGTCCGACGACCTCGCCGTCCCCGCCGAACATGCCGATGTCGGCGGCCGGCGATGATCACCTTGGCCAACGAGCACCTGCAGGTGGTCGTCGAGCCCGAATTCGGGGCTCAGATCCTCTCCATCACTGCCGCGGGCACGACGAACAATGCACTGGCACTCTACGATTGGCGCGCGCCAACGCGGGCGCGCGACGGCCAGCGCTACGGTGACAGCGCGACGGACTGGCTCAGTAGTTACCGCGGCGGATGGCAGGAGCTTTTCCCCAACAGCGGCGCGGAGTCAACGTCGCGCGGGGTGGCCACACCTTTTCACGGGGAGGCCTCGATCACTCGGTGGGAAACCGTCGCCGTTACCGCCAGCAGCACGCTGTTGCGGGTGGGCGCCCGAACTCCGTTGACTCTGACCCGCCGCATGACGTTGGCGCGCGACGCGCCGTGTCTGCTCATCGAGGAGTCTGTGAGCAATGACGGCGTCGAACCGTTGGACTTCGTCTGGGCTCATCATCCGGTGGTCCCGGTGGTGGCCGGCGCCCGCATCGATCTCCCGGCCTGCTCGGTCACCGTGGACCCAGCCGACTCCGGCGGCCTCGCCGTGGTGCCGGGGCGATGGCCGGCGGTAGCGGCGCAATCCGGCGGCGAGGTGGATCTGAGCCAGCTCGACGACGAACCCAAGCACCGCCTGACCTATCAGCATTCCCTTGCTGAGGGGTGGGTCGCCTACCGCCCGCCGACGACGGCCGCCGTTCCCGGTATCGCGATCGCGTGGGATCTCCAGACCTGGCCGGCGCTATGGCTGTGGACGATGACGCACGCTCCGGAATTCCCGTGGTTCGGCCGGGCGAACATGATGGGCATCGAACCGAACAGGGCGTGGCCCGCCGACGGCCTCGACGGGGCTCGCGCCCGCGGTCAACAGCTGCAGCTCGCACCTGGCGCAGTCCACGAGAGCTGGCTGACGCTGCGCCTGCTCACCGACCAACTAGAAGTCCCCGTCGCCGCTGTCAGCCGCGACGGCACCATCGCCCACCGCAGCGTCGACGCAGCACGGTGACGTGGACCTCTACCAGAACGCAGAAGGCGCAACATGACTGAGATGAAAGCACTCGTCCTCGCCGAAATCGGCAGAGTCGCGTTGGTCGACAAACCGATCCCGACACCCGGCCCCAACGACGCCGTGGTGAAGACCACCGCGGCGATGATCTGCACCTCCGATGTCCACACGGTCGGGGGCGGCATACCCGTGCCCGACGGGCGAACGTTGGGACACGAGTCGGTAGGTGTCGTCCACGCCGTCGGATCGGAAGTCGACAACGTGAAACTAGGGCAGCGGGTCGCGGTCTCGGCGATCACGCCCTGCTTCGAATGTGACGCCTGCCAAACCGGGCACTCCTCGCACTGCCGCGGAATGCTCGGTGGTTACCAGGCCACGGGCGCCCGCGACGGAAACCTCGCCGAGTACTTCTACGTCAACAACGCCCGCGGCAATCTCACCCCGATTCCCGACTCGGTGACCGACGAGCAGGCCGTCTACGTGACCGACATGCTCACCACCGGGCTGATGGGCGCGGAGAACTGTGAACTGCAACTGGGCGAAACAGTGGCGATCATCGGGGGCGGTCCGGTCGGCCTGTCCGCAACCATCGGAGCGCGGCTGCTCGGAGCCGGGCGGATCATCGTCGTCGAATCGGTGCTGGCCCGTCAGAAGCTTGCCTTGCACTTTGGTGCCGACGACATCGTCGACTACACGGAGGGCGACACCGTCGAGCAGATCCGCGCGCTGACCGACGGGAATGGAGTGGACGCGGCCGTGGAAGCTCTCGGGTCGACGAAGACCTTCGACGCGGCGTTCCGGATACTCAAGCCCCGCGGCCGACTGTCCAACGTCGGCTATCACGAAGCGGGTGAACCGCTGCCCGTCGACGTCACCGCCTTCGGTCTCGGCCACGGCGACCAGAAGATCCGCGGAGGGTTGTGCCCCGGCGGCAACGAGCGACTGGGGCGCATTCTGCGACTCATCGAAGGCAACCGTATCGACCCGACGCCGATGACCACCCACCGATTCCCCTTCGAGGACGCCGAAGAGGCGTTCGACGTCATGCGAACCAAGCGGGACGGCGTCATCAAGCCGTTGATCACGTTTTGAGCCCACACACGTTCGTCATGTCGCAGTGCGCAATCGATGTCGGTAATGCGAGACTGGAATGATGGAGGCCCGGCGAAGTGCCCGCATCGCGTCGGTGGGGAAGGCCTTCACCGTCTTGGCTGCCGTCGCGGACCAAGAGTCGGTGTCGGCCAAGGACGTGGCAGCGATCCTGGGTTCCCCGCTACCCACGACGTACCACATGCTGAACACCTTGGTCGCCGAGGGCGCGTTGGTGAAGGCCGGCAGCCGAGGCGGTTACCGGCTCGGGCCCACCATCGGCGTCCTCTCCGATGCCTACCTCGAGCAGGGAGAGCCCATCGCGCTGCTCGACGGCCCGCTTCGGGAGCTGGCACAGGCCACCGGCGAGACGGCCTACGTCAGCGCCTGGCGCAACGGAGAGATCGAAGTCGTGGCCACCGCCGAGGGCAGCCACGCCGTCCGGGTGATGCAGTTGCAGCGCGGGGCACACGGATTCGCCCACGCCCGCGCCTCGGGAAAGCTGCTGCTGGCCTACGCGCGACCCGGTCTGCGCGAGCAGTACCTGCGCGAGCATCCCTTGGATCGTCGAACCCCCACCACGATCGTCGACCCCGCGGAGCTGCAGGCGAGTCTGGCCGAGATCCGGGAGCGCGGATACTCCACCGACCTCGAAGAATTCTCCGAAGACGTGTCCTGCGTGGCGGTTCCAGTCCTCGTCGGAGGGCGGATCGTGGCGGCACTGACCGTGTCGTGCCCGACCAATCGCTTCGAGCGCACTCGCGAAAAGCTCGTCGACACGGCGCTGACCGTCGCCCGCGCAGCCGAACACGTGATCCTCGGCGACGCAGGCGACTAACCACGACATCCCGGCGGTGCCCCGACAGGGGGCCGACCAACGCACTCTCACCGCACGCGCACGAACCACACCCGGCACCACCCTTCTTCGGGGTTTGACGGCACCGTCGACGGCCGACGGCGCGGGCACCACACGGCGTCGACTCACGCCCGACACGGGCCACGACGACTCGGGTACAGGTCCCGGGCGACAGATCGGCGGCGCCACGGCCGCCAGAAAGAGGTAACCCCGATGGCGAACGCCACGTCGATCTTCCACACCGGTTTGACGGTCAGCAGCCTTGACTCCGCCATCCGCTTCTACGTCGAGGGGCTGGGTTTGGTCCTGCGCCATCGGCAGACCCAGGACAACGAGTACACCTGCGCACTGGTGGGCTATGACCACGCGCGACTTCACATCGCCCAGTTGCAATTCCCCGATCAGCCACCGCCACCCTCGGGTCACGTCATCGAACTCGTCGAATACGAACGACCCGTGGGCGGACGGCAATTGACCGAGAACTGCGATGCCGGCGCCATGCATCTGGCCTTCGCGGTGGACGACATCCACGAAATCGCCCGGCGTCTGCAGGACATGGGCGCGACGTTCCTGTCACCGCCTGTCGAGATCACCGCCGGAATCAACCGCGGCGGCTTCGCGTGCTACCTCCGCGACCCCGACGGCGTCACCTTGGAGCTGCTGCAGCAGGCGCCGCCGCCGGGAAGAACTGCGGCGGACGCGCCCGCCAGCGCACCTTGACCAGGCCACCCAGTTGGCCTTCATTTCTCGCAATGCGATAGTTGACATCATCTATCGATAAATGTTAGCTTCGTTACTAGCGAGACGCCGAGGGATCTAGATCACGTTTGATCGACCTCGGCGCAGCTCGGGGTCGCCGTCTCGTGACGCGCCCCGGCATTGGAGCCGACGCATCCGGGCGTGCCCGGGCACAGTTCGAGGTGTTGACGATGACCACTCCGCTCATGGCGCTGGACGGCCTGGGGAAGAGCTACGGCAGTACCCGCGCGTTGCGCGACGTCTCGCTGCAGATCATGGCAGGCCGGACACACGGGCTGGTGGGGGAGAACGGCGCCGGAAAGTCGACGTTGGTCAAGATCCTCAGTGGCGCAGTCCTTCCGGACACGGGCGCGATCGAATTCAACGGCTCGGCCGTGGCGTTCGCCAGCCCGACCGCGGCCCGGGAAGCCGGTGTGAGCACGGTCTTCCAGGAACTCAGCTCGATCCCCGACATGACGCTCTCGGAGAACATGCAACTGCAGGCGCCTGGTCGGTGGAGGTTCGGTCGACGGGCCCGGGAGGCGTCTGCTCGAGCTACCGCCGCGCTCTGGGGCGTCGACGTGATCCCGGTGGACCGTCCCCTCGGCGAGATGTCGTTGCGCGATCAACAGATCGCCGAAATCTTGTGCGCGGTCGCCCGGCCGGCCCGACTACTGGTCCTCGATGAACCGACGAGTGCCCTGCTGCCCGCTGACGTCGACTGGCTGCACCGCCTCGTTCAGCGGTTCATCGACGTCAACGACGGTGCGGTGCTGTTCATCTCGCACATGTTCGACGAAATCGAACGGTTCTGCGACACCGTGCACGTCCAGCGAAACGGAGTCGTGGTGGACACGGTGGGGCGAGACGACTTCGACCGCCCTCGCGTCATCGAGCAGATGATCGGCCGGTCGCTGGAATCGGCCTATCCCACCCGCGTCGCGCCACCGGATGCCGTCGAGCGAATGCTGCAGGTCACCGACCTGAGCACCAGGGACGGGTTGCACGGCGTCTCCTTCTCACTGGCTGCCGGCGAAGTCGTCGGCATCGCAGGATTGGACGGGCAGGGTCAACACCAACTCTTCGACGCGCTCTCGGGCTGCGGTGCGGTGACCGAGGGAGGGGTGCACCTGCGAGACACCGCACTTCGACTCTCCGATCCTCGTCATGTGTTGCGACCGCGACGCGGTGCAGGCGTGGCCCTGGTGCCAGCCGAACGCAAGACCCGCGGCGCGGTGCTCGACTGGACCGTTCGCAAGAACACGTCGATGTCGGTGCTGCGCCGCGTCTCCCGACACGGCGTGATCCGTGACGGCGCCGAGGACACACTGGTCAGGAAACTCCTCGACGGCGTCCAGGTGGACCCAGCGAAGATCGACGACCCGGTGAGTTCGCTCTCCGGCGGCAACCAGCAGAAGGTCGTCTTCGCCAAGGCCATTGCCACCGACGCCGACGTGCTGCTGCTCTTCGACGCCACCCGTGGCGTCGACGTCGGCACCAAGCACGAGATCTACCGGTTGATCGCCGACTACGCCTCCCGCGGAAGGGCTGTCCTGATGTATTCCACCGAGATCCCCGAGCTGGTCAACGTCTGCCATCGCATCCTGGTCTGCTACGACGGTGCCATCGTCGCCGAACTGGTCGGCGAGGACATCAGCGAACACACCGTGATGGCCGCGGCCGTCGGAGTCGGCCGATGACGACTCGTCTGATCCACCTCGCCGGGAACAGCCTGACCGTCCCCGCGGCCTTCGTGCTGACCCTGCTCGTGGTCTACGTGGCGTGGGCACCGGCGGTGGTGACCACCGACCTGTGGGGATTCACCATCGTCGACGCCAGCCTCGCCTTGGCGTTCACCGCGGCCGGGTTGGCGATCGCAGTGCTCGTCGGTGGTCTCGACCTGTCCTGCGCCGGGGTCATCGCGCTGACCAACGCCACGGTCACCGTGCTCTACGGACCCGGCCCCACGCAACAAATTTTGAGCGTGCTGGCCGCCGTCGCGATTGGAGTCGCAGCCGGCATCGTCAACGGATCACTGGTGCACTACTTCGGTCTCGAGCCGGTCGTGGTCACGCTGGCAACGGGATTCGTGCTGTCCGGGTGCGCACTGCTGGTGTTGCCGACACCCCGCGGCGTCACCGACGTCGAGGGCTTCTCGGTCTTGGACGTCATCTCCTCCAGTACGCTCGGCGTCCCGATGGGCCTGCTGCTGCTGGTTGCACTCGTGTTGAGCTGGTTGGCGTTTCGTCGATCGCGGTGGGGGTCACGGCTCATGGCGGTGGGCAGTGACGCCGTCGCCGCGGCCAATTCCGGAGTTCCCGTGGGCACGACCCGCATCCTCGGCTTCGCCATTGCCGGCGGCCTCTACGGCACGGCCGGAGTCGTCCTCACCTCCCAGATCTCCGGCGGGGACACCCAGCTCGGTGCCGGCTACCTGCTGGCCGCCTTCGCCGCGGTCGTCATCGGCGGTGTCCGCCTGGGCGGCGGTCAGGGTTCGGTGATTGGTGCGGTGCTCGGTGCGGTGGCAGTGACGGTGATGGTGAACGTCGTGTTCATCCTCGGGCTGGCCACGTACTGGAGCACCATCGCCCGCGGGCTAATCCTCGTCGCCGCGCTGCTCGTTCAAGCGCTCCTCGTCATGGTTGCGCGACGTGCGCAGTCCCACAGCACGTTCGTCCTGGGAGGTGTTCGATGACCGGCCTTCTCGGTTCACGCAGAACCAATCATGGCTCATCTGCAGCTGAGAGCCCGCCAGCAGCTGGTCGCCGTCGCGGACTCCTCGACCTCGGCGATGCGCGTGCACCGGTCCTGACGATCTGGGTGGCCCTGATGGTGGTCGTCGCGGTGGTCGCGGCGCTGCGTCCGGGATTGTTGGCGGTCACCAGCCTGCAAACCATGGTGTCCCTGGCCTCGGTGACCGCGGTGGTGGGCCTCGGTCAGGGCCTGGTGATCTTCGTCGGCGGCATCGACTTGTCGGTGCCCTCCACGATGGCAGCAGCGGCGATCGTGTTCTCCACCGTCACCGACGGACGCAACGCGCTGTTGCTCCCGGCGTTGGCGGCAGCGCTTCTCACCGGCGCGCTGATCGGATGCCTCAACGGCGTCGCGGTCACCCGTCTCACCATTCACCCGGTCGTCACTACGCTGGCCATGGGCGCAGTCGTCGCCGGCATCCTCCTCGGCTGGACCGACGGCGTGGTCTCCGGCGATCCGCCACCGGTGCTCGGCACCTTCATGAACGGGGTCGGCGGCAGCCTCCCCGGCGTCATCGTCGGTCTCGTCGCGCTGACCGCCGTGGTCTGCTTCGTCTACCGCCAAACACGTTTCGGCCGGGAGCTGCAGGCCGTCGGGCTCAACCCGCTCGCCTCCCGTCTGGCCGGGCTGCGCGCACAGGGGCTCACTGCGGGCTGCTACGGCCTGTCCGGGGTGTTCGCCGCCCTGGCCGGCGTCATGTTGGCCGGCGTCTCCGGCAAGGCGTACCTGGACATGGGCGCGCCCTACCTCCTGACTTCGGTGGCCGTCGTCGCACTGGGCGGTGCGTCCTTCACCGGCGGCCGCGGGCACTTCCTGGGCACCTTGGGCGGAGCCTTGCTGCTCAGTCTACTGATCACGTTGCTGGTCACCTTTCAGCTGCCCGAGGCGGTACGCACCATCGTGCAGGGACTCGTCATCTTGGGCGCCGTGGTGGCGACCAAGGCCGGCCGCCCGCGTTCGTTGCTCCCGACGTCGCGTCCCATCCGGGGGGACGCACCGGCACCCACCGTCGCCGGGAGTGCCTCGTGACCGCGCGCCGATCACCGCACCGCACGCTGGCCCTGCTCGTGCTCGTGGTCACGGTGCTGCTGTCGGGATGCGGGTCACTGGACCGCGGGACCGAACGTCCGGGATACCGCATCGCGCTGAGCATGAGCTTCGCCGGCAACGACTGGCAGACCGAGGCCAGGAACCTGATCCTCGCCACGGCGAACGGGCCGGCCCTGCGCGACAAGGTCTCCCGCGTCGACGTCTTCAGTTCCGGATCGGATGCGCAGGCGCAGATTTCGCAGATCCAACAGATGATCGCCAAAAAGTACGACGCGATCCTCGTCTATCCGATCTCCTCCACGGCGTTGAACAACGTCATCGCACGCGGGTGCAAGGCCGGGATCAAGATGTTCACCTATGACTCGTCGGTCACCGAACCGTGCGCCCACAACGTCAGCTTCGATCAGCGGCAAGTGGGGCGGGTCTCGGCGCAATACCTGGCCGACAAGATCGGTAATCGCGGCAACGTGGTCATGATCACCGGTGTGGCCGGCACCTCGGTGGACAACGATCGCAGCGGTGCGGCGCGGGAAGTCTTCGCCGAACGCGGCATCACCGTGTTGGACCAATGCGCGGGGAACTGGGCCCAAGGCCCCGCCGGGCAGTGCATGAGCCGGTTCCTCTCGGCGTTCCCGACCATCGACGCCGTCTGGGCCCAGGCCGGCGGCACGGCACTGACCAGCGCCTTCGACGCCGTCGGCCGTCGCTACGTGCCGATGATCTCCGAGTCGGAGAACTCCTGGCGTCTGGCGCTCATGGACCCGGAGAAAATTGCGCGCGGCCTGGTCGGCGGCTCCTACGGCTCCCCGCCCTACCAGGGCCCCGCAGCGTTGCAGATGGCGGTGGAAGCGCTGGAGGGCAAGGACTTTCCCCACTTCGTCAACGTCGGATTCGACTGGAGGACCCAGGCCGACCTCAAGATGTGCACGACGGGGTCACTGGCCGATCTGCGCGGCGGCTGCAACACCTTCCCCGACCATCTCGTGTCCCCAGGCTTCTTCGCCGACTGGTGGAGCCCCACATGGACCCCGGGCATCGACCTGACGACGATGCTCAACGCCGACTGACGACGACCACTGCTGCACCCCACTCCGACGTGAAAGGCACCTGATGACCGCATCGAAGAGCGCAATGTCCACGGGCATGCGCATGGACACCATCGGCGGCGACATCCGCACGCTGCTCGGCGAGGGCCCGGTCTGGGACGTCGAGTCCCAACGACTGTTCTGGATCGACAGTCTGGGCTGTCGCGTCTACTCGGCCACCGAGCACGGAGCGGAGGTGCGGACGTGGGAGGTCCCCGGGCCCATCGGGTCACTGGCCGTGCGTGCGGACGGGTCGGGCGCAATCATCGCCCTGGAGAAGGGCTTCCACCATCTCGACTTCGCCTCCGGAGACGTGGACCTCATCGTCGACCCGGAACCGGGTCTGCCCCAGAACCGACTCAACGACGGCAAGGTCGACGCACGCGGCCGGTTCGTCGTCGGGTCGATGAACATGCTGGAGGATGGCCCGACGGGCTCGATCTTCGTGCTCGACACCGACTTCAGTCACCGCATGCTGGACACCGGAATCACCGTCTCCAACGGACCCTGCTGGTCCAACGACGGAAAGACGTTCTACTTCACCGACAGTTGGTCGGGATCGATCTCGGCCTACGACTACGACGCCGACACCGCAGCGATCACCAACAAGCGTCAATTCGCGTCGGTCGACACCTCCGGTGGCGGGGCGAGTGACGGGTCCACCGTCGACTCGCAGGGCTACTTGTGGAACGCCTTGGTCTACGACGGAAAAATCGTGCGCTACAGCCCCGAGGGCACCGTCGACCGCATCATCGACATGCCCGTCAAGAAGGTCACCAGCGTGATGTTCGGCGGACCCAACCTCGACAAGTTGTTCGTCACGTCGATGTCACGCCCACCGCTGCCGCACCTGCCGCAGGACTCCTCACCGGATGCCGGGACCGTGTTCGTCCTCACCGGACTCGGTGTGACCGGGGTGCCAGAACGGCGCTTCGGTGTGTGACCGCCGGAACCCATCCATCAACGGTGCGGCCTCATCGGCTGGGGCGCAGCACATCCAAACGAGTCGGAGAACAGAAGAATCATGAGCTATGACCTCAACCCCCACGACGCGTACCGTCGGCTGACCTTCATCCGCAAATTCGAGGAGCAGGTCCTCGAATTGGGCAAGGAGGGACACGTCGCCGGCTCGGTGCACCTGTGCCTCGGTCAAGAAGCCATCCCGGTGGGCGCCATGTCGGTGCTCGAGCCCGGCGACAAGGTGCTGGCGACCTACCGCGGCCACGGCTGGGCGCTGGCGTGCGGCGCGGACCCCTTGGCCCTGATGGCCGAGATCGCGCAGCGCGCCGACGGCGTCAACGGCGGTCGGGCAGGCTCACCGATGCTCAGCGTGCCCGACGTCGGATTCCTCGGAGAGAACTCCATCATTGGTGCCGGGTTGCCCATCGCCGCCGGCGTGGCGATGGCCCAACAGACCCGCAACACCGGACGGGTGGTGCTCACCTCCTTCGGCGACGGCGCGCTGAACCAGGGCGGAACCACCGAAGCGATGGTGTTCGCCAGCACCCGCAACTTGCCCGTCATCTTCGTCTGCGAGAACAACGGATGGTCGGAGATGACTCCGATCTCGGCGACGACCCGCGGCGAGCACCTCGCACGGCGCGGCCAAGGACTCGGCATCGACAGCCACGTCGTCGACGGTCAAGACCCGGTCGCCGTCGCCGACGCCGTCAAGGACGCCGCCGAGACGTGCCGCGCGGGCAACGGACCGGTGTTCCTGGAGTTCAAAACCACCCGCCTATCCGGGCACTACAACAAGGACGTACAGCACTACCGCCCCGCCGAAGACATCGACGCTGCGCAACGGCAAGACCCGCTGCTCCGGCTACGCGAGATTGAAAGGATCGCCGACGCCGACGCCGAGCGCATCGAGACCGAGGTCGCCGCCGAGATCGCCTCCCTAGCAGAGCAAGTCCGAGGCATGCCCGCCCCGGACCCCAGCACCGCGCTGGAGCACCTCTACGCAGACGCGGCGACAGCACCACAGGCCGACACCACCGCAACCACCAAGGAGATTCCGTTCTTTCGTGCCGTCAACCTGGCGTTGCAGCATGCCCTCGACCGTGACGACGACGTCCTCGTCTACGGCGAAGACGTGGGTTTCGCCGGCGGCATCTTCGGTGTCACCCGCGGTCTGCAGAAGCAATTCGGCCAGGACCGCGTCTTTGACACCCCGATCTCCGAGGCCGCGATCCTGGGTTCGGCCATCGGCGCTGCGTTGGAGGGAATGCGGCCGGTCGTGGAGATCATGTGGGCCGATTTCGTCTTCGTCGCACTCGACCAGATCGTCAACCAAGCCGCCAACGTACGGTACGTGAACCGGTCGAAGATGTCGGCTCCCATCGTCATCCGCATGCAACAGGGCGTCACCCCGGGTTCGTGCGCCCAGCATTCACAGAGCATCGAGGCAATTCTCAGCCACATACCCGGCATCAAGGTGGGGCTGCCGGCCACACCGCAGGATGCCTATGCGATGACGCTGGCAGCCATCGACGACCCCGACCCGGTGGTCCTCATCGAGCACCGTTCGATGTACCAGGACACCGGAGAGGTGGCCCTCGCCGGCTCCACCGAGACCGCCAGCGCTGCGGTGGAGCGTCGCCACGGCGACGACATCGCCATCGTCACCTGGGGGGCCATGGTCGCCTCGGCGCTGGATGCAGCAGAACGACTGTCCGACAACGGCATCGAGGCCACCGTGTTGGATCTGCGGTGGCTGCGGCCCCTCGACGACGCAGCCATCGAGAACGTCGTGCGACGGTGCCGGCGCGTGGTCGTCGCACACCAAGCCACCCAGACCGGCGGGTTCGGCGCCGAACTCTCCGCACGGATCTCCGAGATGCAGCACGTCGACCTGCTGCACCCGGTGATCCGGGTGGGAACACCCGACGTCCGCATGCCCTCGGCCCCGTCGCTGCAGGACGCTCTGGTCCCGACCGCCGACACCATCATCGACGCCGTCAAGCGGGCCATGACCGAATGAGCGAGTTGCGGGAGTTCCTCGTCCACATCAAGATCGACACCGGGTCGACCCCGCCGGACCACGTCGAGGCACTCCGTGACGCCGAAGCGGCGCGGGCCGCGGAGCTGGCCGCCGCAGGTCATCTGCTCGCCCTGTGGCGAATTCCCGGACGGTGGGCCAATTACGGCCTGTGGCGCGCACCCGACACCGCACGACTGCACGAGCTACTGGACACGCTGCCATTGCGGCCGCACATGGACGTGCGGGTCGAGTCCCTCGACCCGCACCCCAGCGACCCCAGGCTCAGCGCCCAATCCACGATCGCCGACCCGGCGGCCGCGCACCACCGCACCTGGTCCCTACCAGCGCTACCCAAACTGGCAGTCCAGTCCCGTTACCCACCTGAGCCGTCGTTCACGACAAGGCGCAACGGGACATCCAGGCAGGGCCCCGAACGAATCGCACTGGCACCCCTGCCCGAACTCACGGTGCGGTACCGTCACCCACCCGAGGCGTCGCCCACGATAGGGCGCAACGGGACACCCGGGCAGGCCCCCGGACGAATCGCACAGGCACCCCTGCCCGCCCTGTCCGTTCGCGAGCGGCAGGCCACCGTTGAGCCATCTCCGATCCCGTCGCCGTCGGAACCGGGCCCGCTGAATAGTGGACCGTCAGGGGGCCTTTCGTTCACGACGATCGAGGTGGAGCTCCCCGACGGCGTCGTGGCAGACGCTGCAACGGCGAACCGAGAGTTGTTGGAACTCGTCGCGGTCAATGCCGTCCACCTCCTTCATGACGGCGATCCCTTCACGTCGTCGACGGAGGAGGGGCGTCGCCCGGTCAACCTACTGCTACGCACCGCCGGCGATGCTTACGTCGTCATCGAGGGCGCCGAGCAGGTGTCGGACCGGTCTCTCTCCGCCGCGGTCTCTTTGCCACACGAAGTCAACGGATCACCCGTCCACGGGACGCCCACGCTGGAGATCACCCATTCCGGCGCCCGCGGAATCCGTTCTCGACAAGTCGCCGCGACCCCCGCTTTGGCCACCCTGGACGTCGGTGCACTCACTCGCCACGTCGCGGTCAGACGGCTGCCCGACGGCGGGGAGGCGCTCGGCTATGGGTGGACGGCGATACTCACCCTCGGTGTGCGCCCGGACGCGGAGTTCGACAAGTCCGCGGACCTGCTGCTGGCTTTACGCACCCGATTGGAACGCCGGCAGGCGACATGAGGGCCGGGTGATTGCATGGCTCAGGCCGCTCGCACCGCAGCACATGGAAACCCCGACAGCTCCTAGACATTCAACGCACCGCCCCGCAGGGATACACCTAGAACCGCCCGTCAACAACATCAAGGAGACACCATGAGAGCCGCCCGCTTTCACGCTGCGCACGACATTCGGATCGAGAACGTTCCGGCACCTGCCGTGCGCCCGGGGACGGTGGCCATCGATGTCGCCTGGTGCGGGATCTGTGGCACAGACGTCCACGAGTACCTCGAGGGTCCGATCTTCGTGCCCGCGGCCAACAGTCCGCACCCCCTTACCCACGAGGCGCCTCCGGTGACGCTCGGTCACGAGTTCTCCGGAGTCGTAGCCGAACTTGGAGAAGGAGTCGAGGGGTTGAGCGTCGGAGAGTCCGTCGTCGTCGAGCCCTACGTCGTGTGCGACGACTGCCTGCCGTGCAAGGCCGGCAACTACCATCTGTGCACACGCATCGGTGTGATCGGTTTGGCGGGCCACGGCGGGGGGCTGAGCGAACGAGTGGTCGTCGAGTCTCGTTGGGTTCACCCGGTGGGCGATATACCTCTTGACCAAGCGGCGCTCATCGAACCGCTCGCGGTGGCCTATCACGCAGTACAGCGAAGTGGCGCCACGCCCGAGTCGACAGCTCTGGTCGCCGGTGCGGGACCCGTCGGACTCTTGCTCGCCGCAGTTCTCAAGGGCATTGGTGTCACCACCATCGTCAGTGAAATCAGCGCCGCACGGTTGGCCCAAGCCGCCGATATCGCCGATCACGTCCTCAATCCCACGGACGATGCGGTCGCCGATCGAGTCCGCGAACTCACCGGCGGTAGCGGTGTAGACATCGGATTCGAATGTGCCGGTGTCAACGACGTTCTCGACACCGTCCTTGACGCCGTCCGACCAGCAGGAGTGGTGGTCAACGTGTCCATCTGGGGGTCGCGCGCTTCGGTTGACATGCAGAAGATCGTCCTGAAGGAAATTGACTTGCGAGGGACGTTCGCCTACGTCAACAGTCACAAGGACGTCATCTCGCTCGTCCAAGAGGGACGTATCGACTTGGCGCCATTCATCACCAGCCAAATTGGGCTGAGCGACGTGGTGAGCAAAGGGTTGACAACTCTGATCGAGGACAACGAATCATCCATCAAGATCTTGGTATCGCCGACCATGTGACGACTCGTTCGGACAGATACTCCGCCTCCTTCGCTGACCAGGAAACCCGTTGTGTGGCTTGGTCATCGAGGCACGCCTCCGCCGCGTGCGAGCAGTCTGCGGGAATCTCAGACGGGGTAGGTCGCCAGCATCAGGAGAACACCGATGACCATGGCCCATCTCCAACCGAAACATGTTGAGAGACGACGTGTTACCAACCTACCTGAGTGAGTCGTACGCGTGTCTCCAAAAGGTGTGTTCCGAGAGGCGGTAGCGCGGGTGGCCGCGGTGCAGGAATTGGATCTCCGCGGCGGGCATGACCCGGGGTGATCTTCAGGTTCGAGGCCCCGTCGCAGCGAACACGGCGATGCGCGGTCACCTGAGGCCGTTCCCACATTGCCGCTCGGTGCCAACTCCTCGATGAGGACCTTCCGCGCTGGCAGGTAGTGGGTCGTCCATAGGCGGTCTCAATTGGTGCTGAGCTCGGCAGTAGCTTCGGCCAAGCGTGCAATGAGCTCTTCCTCCGTATCCACGAACCTCGTCGACGGCGCTGAGATCGTAATGCACGAGACGACTTGATCGGAAAGGAAGATCGGAAAACAGACGCAATCCACCCCGATTTGAAACTCTTGCCGATCAAACGAATAACCGCGCTGTCGCACCGCATCGAGCTCCTGGCGAAACTTCCTCTTCGAGGTGATGGTGTTCGGCGTCAGGGGTGTGAAACGCATGCGTTGGATTGCCGACTCCCGCGCGTCCGGGGGTGCGAATGCAAGTAGCAACTTGCCACTAGCGCGAGCGTGGATGTTGTCACTATAGCCGGCATCCAATCCGACGACGCGGACTGCGTGGGCGCCTTCTGCGGTCGCCAGCACCTTCACGGCACCGCTGCGCCAGACGCTGAGATACGTGGTTTCGCCCGTACTTTGCGCAAGGGAGTTGATAGCTCGGACGTAACTGGGTGGTACGGAATCGGACCGCGAATAGGCGGCGGAGATAATTGCAGCCTTTGGCCCGAGACGAAAATAACGCCCATCGTCTTTGGCGACCATCCCCTCGGCGGCAAGGGTGGTGAGAAGGTGGTACGTAGTGGGAAGGGACAATCCGAAGCGCTCGGAAACTTCCTTGGCTCGCAGGCCTTCGGATTCGGCAACGGCCAACAGAATCTGCACTGCACGGCTGACTGACTGGATACGGGTCTGACTCGTGAGGTCGGAATCTTCCCTTTGCGTTGCCACACACTCAGCCTAGCTTTCACTATTCTGAAGCGCTTCGGATTGCGGTCCGGTGCGTTCGGCCGGGGGCCCTTCTGCTGCCCCGGGGGTCGAGAGACTTCCTGGTCGCGTCAGCGAGTGCGGTTACCCCGACGTACTTCAAATGACGGCCGCTCGGTGTGCTCGTGTTGCTCGGCAGCAATCGTCGGTTCTCGTCTAGCTCCGAGCCGTGCTTCCGCCCCGGCAAGGGGGCGGGCTCACGGGCTGTGCGGAGGCAGATCATGTGGCTGTCGGTGAGCCCGGTCAAGCTGGCCTTCAGTGTGTTGGCAAGCTCTCCTGATGAGACGGGCCGGCCTCACTCGCGGAGCGTTGGATCGCGTTCGCTGGGAAGACCAGCGTCAAAAGCGCTGCGAAAGCGTACATTCCGGCAAAGATCCAGACCATGCCCTCCGCTCCCACCGTCCCCAGAAACGCTGCAACAAGTAGCGGGCCGACGGCGACCGATAGGCCCGCGCCAATGTTGCACGCGGACATCGCTGCGCCGGGATGCTTCGGTTCGAGGGCTGCGGTGATGGCGGAGATCGGAATGAAGCCCGCGAGCGAGATGCCGAAGGCGATGCCGGCGAGAATCGCAACGGTGTAAGAACCGGTCCAAGCTGGCAGGTAGTAGAGACCGAGGATGCTCACACCCGAGCAAACCGCGCCGAACCACCGGACGGTGCGGACCCAACCCAAGCGGTCACCCATCATGCCGAACACGACATTGAAGGGGATGTTTGCGGCATAGATGAAAGCGGTCAATACGAGCCAACGGGACAGTCCGAAGCCGAACTGTTCGGCAAAGAGCACGGGAAAGAAGACGAACGAGCCGTACTGCGGTGCAGTGCAGATCATGCGAATGGTGGCGGCGCTCAGAACCCGTGGACGCGTCGCGATCAAGCGCAAACCGAGGAATAAGATGTCGAATGGTTTGGCGTCGGGTTCTGCGAGCCGGGACCGACCGGTCTTCTCTTTCACCCCCAACAATGCGACGAGGCCGCCGAGGGTCACCAGTCCGAGTGACAGCCACAGCGTGTTGAGGCCGCCGATCAGGGGGATCGAGCCGGATGCCACCAGTGCTCCGAGCGTAGGTAGACCCGCGGTGAACCCCACGTAGAACCACCCTATTGCCGTCGCAAGGCGGCGCCGGTCGGCGACCGCCGTGATCCACACGAGGAATCCGAACGCGAACAGTGGGTATCCGAGACCGCGGAATGCATAGGAGACGAACAGGACGACCTCGTTGTCCCCGGCGACACCGAGCGTCAGGAAGATCACCTCGAAGAACACCCATGTGACGAGGCCGATCGTCATGACCCGCCTGGGTCCCCACAGGTCGGAGAGTGCGGCGGACAGCCAGGAAGCGACGGCGACCACGATGCCGTACACGGACACGAGCAATCCCACGCGTTCGGTGTCGAGTCCGTTGTGGTCCCGCAGAAATGGTGCAAGATAGTTCGATTCGACACCGTCACCGATCATGAAGAGGAGCAGGCCCAGATACCCGAAGAGCAGGGGGCGGGGTAATCCCAATCGGTTCCACAGGGTTGCAGTGCCGTTCTGGGCCGGTTGAACTGGTTTGGTCATGTCACGTTCCTTTCAATGCCGAGTTCGGCAGCGGATGCATCCTCTGGTGCAGGGTGTGATTGCGTTAGGTGTGGGTTAACGCAGCACGGTGGGCGGGTTGGGGGCGGGCTTGGGGCGTCGTGTGGTGACAGTTGGACACCTTCGAGCTACGTAATACAGCGCAGAGTTCCCTGATCGGCGACGATCGTGCGCGGAGCGGCAATGCTGTTGCTAGTTGGCCGATTTCAGGAACGCATTCATCGCTGCCATTTTCGACGTGCTACCAGCACTGCCTTAGGCCGTCTCACGGCCAAGTAATCGTTGTCTTTCCGGTACTGCCGGCGGCGAAGTCGGCGACGGCGGCTGGGGCGTCTTCCAGTCGGCAAAAGACTGTGAGGATGGGTTCGAGATCGAGTCCAAGTCTGACCGCGTCGGCAACAGCCTCCATCATCACCGGCATGCTGAAGACGAACGACCCTTTGATCGTCGACTGTCGCATGATCACGTCCGTGACGGGATCGATGTCGTATCCCGGTCCGAATCCGACTAGTACGACGGTGCCCCAGACCTTCGCAATGCGGGATGCTGTCCTGCGGCCGTGAATGTTGCCCGAAGTGTCGATCACCGAGTCCACCCCGTCGGGTGCGACAGATGTGATGTCGAAACTCGTGGAATCGTAGCTCTTGAATCCGAGACTCGCGGCGAACTCCAAGCGCTCCGGAACCGGATCTATCCCAAATGCGCGCACGCCCATTGCCTTTGCCCAAGCTAGAGCAGCGAGTCCCACCGGCCCGAGACCCACGATGGCGACAGTGCCGCCGAGCGGAATGTCAGCCCGATGCAACGCTTGATAAGCCGTTGAGGCACCACACGCAAGAAAGGCACCTGCCCCGAAACTCAATTCCTCAGGGAGAGCGACACAATCGCGCGCGTCGACGATCACCTTGTCCTGGTAGCCGCCATCTCGGTCGAGTGAGTAGACGGTGTTGTTCTGGCAGTGGTTGTCCCACCCTTTCCGGCACGAAAGGCAGTAGCCGCAACCCGAGTAATGCTGGACGGCGACCCGGTCACCCTGCCTGAGGTGACTGACTCCCTCGCCGACCGATTCGACTATGCCGGCGATTTCATGGCCGGGAGTCGTTGTGTGCTTTCGGGGTTGAGTGTGAGCTTCCATGGCCTCCGCCGAAATGTGGTAGTAGTGCAAATCGCTCCCGCAGACGCCTTCGGCCTTCACGTCGAGCAACACTTCTCCAAGCCGCGGTGACCTGACTTCCTTCTTGACTAGGGCCATTTCGGACAGCCCCGTGAAGATCGCGGCGTTGACGACTTGGGTTTCGACCATAGGTGACACTCCGTTGGGTTCAGGTGATGGGGACGCGCGTCGATGCGTCCCATGAAGCTGTGCTGTGCCGGCGATCACAACTTAACCCTCCGGAGTGAGTTGCGCAACAACTATATGGAACCTATTTCATATAGTTAAACTGATGACCCGGTGCGGTTGGACCATGTCCTTCAGCAAGGCTGGTGCATACAGTTCGCCAGCCTGCTCGACGGCGATGGCGGAGGGCTCGCTTCGAGAACCGCGATGTAGCCCTGCCGGGGGGGTTGCTGCGGCGTGCTCGAAAGGATCTCCTGCTTGTCGGGGATGATCTCAGCGGCCGGATTGTCGGCTCCACCATGCTGACGCCAAACCTCCGAGGTGCAGAATGAACTGACCCCCGGCATGTCAAACTTGATCTCTGCGACATAGATCGTGGAATGCGTCGCACCGATACCCACACAGTCCACCCGCATTGCGTTGGTGTCGCTGCGAGGCAAAGGAAGAAGGATGACAGGGACTTGCGTGGACGCATCCGCCTGCCCCAATTCGCACGAGCTGCTCAGCGCTTTGCCCGCGACGCCTTCGGTGAAGATCGGATACAAGCCTTATCGCCGGTCGGGGTCCACCACCAGCAACCGATGATTCGCGTCGAGCTCGCCGCCTCATTGGGGTCGATCGTCGTCGTCATTGGCGAGCAGATGACACAACCCGTTGCTGTCGATGTGTCGTGCCGTGCCTCATCCCCGGTCCGTGCGTGCGTACTCGCTGATGTCGATGACCGCTCATTGGAGCTCTCACTGGCCTGCACGATCGGCCGAGCAACTCTTCAGGAGGCTCGACATCGAGCTGGCCGTCGCCCACGGCCACGATGACATCACTGGGCGGCGGATTGCTGGTACCGGTTGGGATGGCCATCTTGTTCCGTGCGTTCAGCGAAAGCGAGCGCGCCAAGGCCTCCGCCATCTTCTCCGTTCCCGCCGCCATGGCGCCCGCCATCGGGCCCCTCGCCGGCAGTGTCTTCGTCGACACGATCGGCTGGAGATGGGTGCTCCTGATCAACGTGCCCGTCGGTGTCGTCGCCCTCCTGCTGGGGTCTCGGTGGTTGGACGACCATCGGGTGGAGAATTCCGGTCATCTCGATCCGCGCGGCTGGCTAACCGGTGCGGGGGGTGTCGCGCTCCTCGCACTGGCGTTGTCCAACGCCGGTGAGGGTTTCCTTCCTGCGAACAGGCGTCGTCGTACCGCTGGCCCTGGCTGTATTGCTGTTGGCTGCCTTCGTCCGCATCGAGACGACCACCGCAACGCCGATGGTGGACCTGTCTTTGTTCGGGAGTCGGTCCTTCGCGATGGGCAACGCCACGATGTTTCTGGCTTCCGCGGGTTTTGGCGGGCTCCTGTTCGTGCTGCCACTCCTCCTGCAGGGGCCGGTAGGGCTGGACGTGCGCTCGACCGAAGTTCTCATGGCCTGTCACGCGATCGGCATCGTCATCGCCGCGGTGTTGGGACCTACGTTTCTGCGCCTCGTCGGGACCCGTATTTGTCTGATGGTCGGTCTCATCGGCTGCGCAGCGGGAACCGCATCATTCGCACTCGCCTCGGCAGCCGTGGCTCACCGCTGTGCCGGGGAAGGTGTTGGTTACGCAGGAATGGGTGTGCCGCGGTGGATCTCGTCGAGCTCGCGGGGCCGTGCCTCGGTGCCGGTGCCGGGATCCTTGTGGAATGCGCCGTCTTTCATAATGCCCACGATGCGGTTGCGGTCCTGCAGGATCGTGATGTCCTGCAGCGGGTCTCCGTCGATGAGGATCATGTCGGCGAGGAAGCCGGGTTTGATCTGGCCGAGTTCGTCGGGCATGCGCATGATCTGCCCGCCGAGCGCGGTGGCGGCCAACAGGGTTTCCTTCGGGGTGAACTCGAGGAGTTCGACGAAGTGCTGGAGGTCGCGTGCGTAGGTGCCGTGGGGAGTCCAGGCGAACCCGTAGTCTCCGCCGGGCAGTACCCTGATGCCGCGGGCCTTCATCTTCTTCAATCCGTCGATGGCACATTCCAATTCGTGCTTGTAGCCGGCGGCTTCGGCGGCTTCGGGTGGGTATCCGAAGTCGGCGGCATCGTGCAGGGTGGCCACCAGCCAGTTCAGGCCGGGGGCGACGAAGATCTCGTCCTTCTTGGCTTCCAGCATGTCGAGTCCTTCTTCGTCGACGAAGGAGGCGTGGTAGATGATGTCGACGCCGTTGCGCACCGACATCCTCACCGATTCCCCCGAGCGGGCGTGCGAGCAGACCCGCAGGCCGCGACGGTGCGCTTCGGTGGTGGCGGCGAGCGTTTCCTCGTCGGAGAAGTAGTTGTCCGCGGCGTGTTGGGTGCCGGTGATCTCCTCCCCGGACATGGACAGCTTCACCAGATCGGCGCCGAGTTCGACGTTCTTGCGGACCGCTTTGCGCATCTCCTCGGGGCCGTCGGCGAAGGCGGTGATGCCCTTGACCAGAGCGCCTCCGGTGACGGCGATCTCCTGGCAATTGGCCAGGTAGCGCGGGCCGGGGATCTGGCCGGCGTTGATGGCGTCGCGGATCACCACGTCCAGGCGCGGCTTGGCCGCGGCGGCGCCGACGCACATGGTGTAGCCGGAGTCGATGTAGGTGAGGGCCGACCGCGCGCAGAGCAGAGTGTGTTCTTCGGTGCCCATCGTGCCGAGGCCGGGGAGGTCGGCTGAGTTGACCCAGGAGAAGTGGGTGTGCGCGTCGCAGAGACCGGACATCAGGAACTTGCCTTGGCCGTCCACGACTCGTACGCCGTCGCGGGGTAGGTCACCGCTGCCGGCGCGGACTGCGGCAATCCGGTTGCCGCGCACCAGGACTTCGCCGTCGAACGGGTCGGAGCCGCTGGAGTCGAAGATGCGGACGTTGGTGAACAGCACTGAGGTTTCGGTGGGTAGTGCAGACGACATCGTCGTCACTCCTTTCAGGGCGGGAGAGGTCAGGGCTTGGTGAGGAATTCGGCGAGCTGGGCGGTGACGGTGGCGGGGTCCTCCAGCGTGTGCCAATGCCCTACGCCGTCGAGAACGTGCAATGCCGCACGCGGGTAGAGGTCGAGCAGGGCCTCGTTGACGGCGACCGGGCTGACCTTGTCCTCATCGCCGGTGATCAACAGCACCGGAGCGCTGATCGAGACGAAATCAGGTTCGGCGGCGGCGGCGAGGGCTTCGCAGGCGGTGGCGTAGCCTTCGGCGGTTTGTCCGAGGAGCAGTTCGCGGACGGCGGCGACGGTGACGGGTCGTTCGGCGTGGGTCCGCTTCGAGAGGGCGTTGGCCACGATCGCGTCCGCGACGGCCGACATACCGCTCTCGCGGACGGTGCGGGCGCGACCGCGGGTAGCGGTCTTGGCCTGTTCGGGTTGGGCGCGCACGGCGCCCAACAGCGCGACCTTGGTGACGCGCTCGGGATGACGCGCGGCGAAGGTGGTGGCGACGAGCGTGCCCATGGAGTGCGCAACCAGAGCGGTCTCGGTGATTCCGCGCTCGTCGAGCAGGTCGGCGAGTTCCTGCACCCAGCCGTCGATGCTGGCCGGCCCGGCATACGGTGAGCGGCCATGACCCGACAGGTCGTACCGCAACACCGTGTGGGTTTCAGCCAGTGCGGCGACCTGTGGCTCGTACACCGTGGTGGCACCGCCCAAGCCGTGAATCAGGACGACGGTCGGCCCAGTGCCGCTCTGCTCGACGAACAGCCGGTGAGCGCCCGCGGTGGCCAGCGTGTCTTGCGGCGTTGACCCGCCGATGACGTTGCGTAGTTCGCCCAGGCCGGTGGCGCTGATGGTGACCTCATCGCCGGGTTGCAGGAATTTCGGCGGGTCGAAACCAATGCCGACACCGACGGGTGTGCCGGTCGCGATGACGTCGCCGGGCTCCAGTGTGATTCCCGCGCTAAGAGATTCGATGATCGTGGGCACGTCGAAGATGAGCATCGAGGTGTTGGTGTCCTGGCGGACCTCACCGTTGACGCGGGTCTGCAGCGCGGTGTCGGTGATGTCGACCTCGTCAGCGGTCACCGCCCACGGACCCAGCGGGCAGAACGTGTCCAGCGACTTGCCGATGAACCACTGCTTGTGGTCGCGCTGCAGATCGCGCGCTGTCATGTCGTTGATGAGGGTGTAACCCCATACGTAGTTCAGCGCATCGTCTTTCGACACCTTGGAAGCGCGTTTCCCGATGATGACGCCGATCTCACCCTCGTAATCGAGCATCGAGGTGAGGTCGGTGTGCGGGTCGATCGGATCCCCGGTGGCGATGACCGTGGCCGCCGGCTTGGTGAACACCACCGGGCACTCCGGCACGTGTTGACCGTCGGAGCTGCCGGTGGCGTCGAATCCGCTGGCGGCGAACTCAGCGGCGTGTTCGGCGTAGTTCCGGCCGACGCAGAAGATGTTGCGGTGCGGCACGATCGGGGCCAGCACCTTGCCGGGCTCGGCGGTGGCGGCGACGGTGAGCCGTTCGGGGGCGTGCGGGCCGGCGGCGATGATCTCGTGGAGCGTGCGTACCGGCTCGCCGGTGTCGGTGAACGACACGACGCGTGCCGCTCCCGTGTCGTCGACGACGCAGACCCGCGGGCCTTCGGTGTGGTCAATTCGCGCGAAACGCACAGTCGATACCTCCTGAGAACCTTTGTGGACCAGAACCCTCTATGGGTCCTTATTGGTCACGATAGGTTGTCACTCTGTGATCGTCAACACGTTGTTCTGCCGACATTACGCTTCGTCACATGACGCCGATAGCTTACGATTGGTTCGGATTGGTATAGAAGGAGTGCGATGACCGTTGTGGTGGGCCCGTCTGCAGTGGCGTTGCGCTACCTCGACGACATGATCGCCAACGGCGGGCTGAGACCCGGCGACAAGTTGCCGACCGAACGTGAACTGGCCGTCCAGGCCGGGGTGAGCCGGGCGATCATCCGCGGCGCCCTGGACCACCTGGAATCGCGGGGAGTGGTGATGCGCCAGGTGGGGCGCGGCACCTTCTTGACCCCGAGCGGCGCGGATTCGTCGACCCCGGTCTTCGATCACTACCCCAGCCCGGCGGAGATCATGGTGTCGCGGTTGGCGCTGGAACCCGAGCTGCTGCCCGCTGCCGTCGCCGCCGCCACCGCCGCCGACATCGCCGAGATGCGGAGGTGTCTGCGCGGCGGCGAGTCGGCGAGCTCCTCGGAGGAATTCGAACGCTGGGACATCGCCCTGCACCACAGCTTCGCGTTGGCCACCCACAATGCGGTGCTGATCAACGTGAGCCAACTGCTGATTGACAGCCGCACCCAGCCGGTGTGGGGCGGGCTCAAGAAGCGCACCTTCACCACCGATCTCCACGGCGAGTACTGCGCCGAACACGACCACATCGTCGAGGCGATCGCCGACCGTGATCCCGACAGCGCCCGTCAGGCGATGCGCCTACACCTGCGGCATGTGCGCCGAACACTGCTGGGCGACAACGACTGACGGTTAGGTCGCCAACTGACGCATCAGGTCATCCGCGTCGAAGACCGCGTAGAACGTGGTGATCAGGCCGTCGTCACCGAGGTGGTAGGTGTTGATGCCGGACCAGCGGATGGGAGTCCCCTTGACGGAGATGCCGCTGCCGGTCCAGCGCACCGAGGTGACGTTTCCGGAGGTGTACACCTCGTCTTCGGTGATGCCGTCGAAACGGCCCCACTTGGGCAGGAAGTCGGTGAGCATCTCCTCGAACGCGGTTCGCCCGATCAGCGGGGGTGCGCCCGCTGGGTCGTGGCCGACACCGTCCTCGGCGAAGTTCGCCGCCCACGCTGCAGGATCGTTGTCACGCAGCGCCTCGAAGTACCCGGAGACGGCAGCCGGGGCGGACGGGGTGTGCCGGGCAGCGGATTCGGTCATCATTCTTCTCCTCGTGGTCGGTTCGTCGGTGCGCTGTTCTTCGGGTTTACTCATGCGACGGCCTCCGACGTAGCGGACGACGTTGCGCCGCGTCTTGCGCGCCGCGTGGAATACGCCCAGACGGCTGCCGCGATGAGAATGAAGACGACGCCTTCTTGAGCCACCCGCGCCATGCCGCCGTGCGCGAAGGCGATCGGTCCGAGGGCGGCGCCGGCCGAGCCACCGAGGAACACGAAGAACATGAACAGCGTGTTGGCCTGGGCGGACCTTCTGGGATTGGCCGTCAGTACCCGGCTCTGGTTCGCCGACTGCACGGATTGGTTCGCCCAGGTGGCGATGAACGTCGTGACGGCGAACCACACGATGTGCTGCGAATCGGCGATCATCGCCAGGGTCGCCAGGAAAAGAAGGCCAAGTGAGGCTCCGGCGACCGGCAGGGGGCCGAAGCGATCGATGAGGCGACTGCTGAACAGCGTGACGATTCCGGCCGCCAGTCCGACGAAACCGAACAGACCGGCCTCCAGCACACTCCAGCCGAACGGCGCCCTGGTGAGGTGCAGCACCATCACGGTCCAGATGGAGTTGAACGTGGCGAACACGAAGAACTGTATGAGGGCGGACTCCACCAGCGCGCGGCTGCGGCGTACCAGTCCCAGGGTCGAGGCCAGCAGCGTCGCGTAGCTGGGCGGCGTTCCCTCCGTGGGCAGCTCGCCGCCCAGGGCCCCGCGGAGCGGGGGGAGTACCAGTAGCACGAGGGCGGCGAAGATGGCGATCACCCAGCGCCAGCCGATGGTTTCGACCAGAAGACTCGCCACGATCCGACCGCCGAAGATGCCGATCAGCAGTGCGCCCACGAGCGTGCCAGTCGTCGCCCCGCGACGCTGGGGTGGTGAGAGCCGGTTCGCCGCGGGAATGATGACCTGGGCGATGTTCGCGACGAGACCGACGATCAGGAAGCCGACCGCGACGCTGATCACCTCGGGTAGTAGGGCCGCGGCGGCGAGCGCGACGGCCAGGACGAGTGACTGCACGGTGACCTGCGTGCGCGCCGGAACGCGGTCGCCGAGGGGTACTAGCAACAGGATCCCGAGCGCGTAGCCGGCCTGAACCGTGGTGGCGACGAGGCTGGCCGTGCCGGGCGCCACGCCCAGGTCGTCCGCCATGTCGGTCAGCAGGGACTGTGGCAGGTAGATGACGCTGACGGCGATCGCCGCGGCGACGGACAGTACCGCCAGTCGCGGCGTCCAGGGACGGGGCTGCGCGTCGGTGCTCACGACCTCAGCTCTCGGTGGGGGGTCTCGGAACTAGCTCTCGGGGGGTCTCGGAACTTATTTCTAACTCGTTAGTTACCTTACTGGTTGGTTAGAATGTTGTCACCTCGGCCGACGAGAACGTTGAAAGTCAGGAACTGGAACGACATGCCGCCGTACAACCGAGCCCAGACGATGTCCCGCATCTTCGATGCCGCCGTCGACGAGTTCGCCGCACGCGGAATCTCCGGAGCGCGTATCGACCGCATCGCCGAGGCCGCCGACAGCAACAAGGCACTCATCTACAGCTACTTCGGAAACAAGGAGGAGTTGTTCGCGCAGGTTCTGCAGAAGCGCCTCACCGATCTCGCCGAGGCGGTCGAACTTCGCCCCGATGCGGTCGCGGACTACATCGGCGACCTCTTCGACTTCATGATCGCCAATCCCGATGTGTTGCGCCTCGTTCAGCACGAGACGGCGCACTTCGCGGCGGGCGCTATTCCGCACCGGGCGGCGCGGGAAGCCCACTACTCCGACAAGGTCGCTGCGGTCGGCGCCGCCCAGCTCGGGGGGGAGATTGATCCCGAACTCGACCCGCACTTCGTCGTCCTCGGTCTGATCGGTCTCGTCAGCTGGTTCGTCGCAGCACCGCAGATCACGGAGATGGTGCTGGGGAAGAAAGCTGACGCGGCCGTGCAGGCCGACTATCGCGCACACCTCGTCACCATGGCGAACCGCATGCTCGGCATCCCGTCTTCACCCTCGCCTTGATCGCTCCTGGACAGGAAAGGCATTGACTCACAAACTCTTCTGCGCAGCAGTCGCCATGATCACAGCGGTCGCCGTAGCGGGGTGCGGCACCTCCTCCGCCCCGTTCGCGTCACAGAGTGGCGCGCCGGCTCCTAACTCCGTGCCCGCCGCGAGTGATCCGACGGTCGGCGCGGCGCCCGTTGAACAGGTCTGGGCAAGCGGTGCGCCGCTGGCGTCTGCGCGAACGGAGGTGGCGGCCGCGGTACTGGGCGACCGCATCTACATGATCGGGGGACTGGACGCCGACGGCAACTCGCTCGCCGACGTCGACGTCTACACCCCGGCCAGCGACTCGTGGTCGAAGGCGGCGCCGCTGCCGTCGGGACGCGACCACATGCGGGTTGCCGTTCTGGACGGCATGATCTATTCGACCGGCGGCTACACACGCTTCCTCGGCCCCGCAACGGCCGACGTCTGGGCCTACGATCCGTCCGTAAATCGTTGGGAGACAAGGGCGCCCTTGCCGCAGGCCCGTGGCGCCCATGCGGCGGTCGCCCAGGACGGCCGGTTGTACGTGTTCGGCGGCGTCGGACAGGACAGCCAAGCCACCCTGTCCTACGACCCTACCGTCGACCGCTGGACCAGGCTGGCCGATCTGCCCGGCAACCGCGAGCACCTCGCCGGGGCGGCGCTCAACGGTCGTCTCTACGCCTTCGGCGGCCGAGACGGAGGCAACGTCGCGACGGCGGACTCCTACGACGTCGCCACGGATTCCTGGCGCCGCGAACCCGATATGCCGGAACCGCGCAGCGGCACCGCGGCGGTCACCGACAATGGCACCGCCATCGTCGTCGGGGGCGAAAATCTCTCCAACGGAACCGCTTTCGGTCAGGTCGAGGTGTTTCACGCCGACACGGCGACGTGGACGTCGCTACCGGCGCTGCCCACCCCGCGGCACGGCACCGGGGTGGGGGTCGTCGGCGACGTGCTCTACGTCATCGCGGGCGGACCCAGGGCCGGGCTGACCATCACCAATGTGAACGAGCGCCTCCCGCTGCGCTGAGACTTCGAGAGCCCGACGGACATCGCTGACCCGTCGTACGCCGCAGGGGACCGTTGGTGTCCATCACCTGTTCGATCGGCCGGCGAGATCCGGATGTCGGGAGCTCGTGTTGCTCAGACATGCCACCGATCGATGCGCACCGCGTTCTGTGATTTATCGACAATTGGCGGGGATTTCGAGGCAAGGCAGGGGTTAAAGTTACCCCGTCCGCCGACGCTATTATCGATAATCAGATACGCGCGCTGCGTCATCGAACGCGGCGGGATCCCTGGTTGACCGATGAAGAGAGGAGATCGGAAGATGCCACCTCGCCAACCGCTGCGCGCCACGGTGCGCGACACCGCTCTGCAGATCCGTGATGGAGTGCTGGCGTTCGGCGATTCGAGTCCGGAGATGGACGTCCTGCCAGTTGATTTGAGGACAGCATGACCACCGAAGCTCCGACCATCTCGACCGTCGTCGTCCGCCGACCGTTTCCCCAGCGCCTTGGGCCCAAGGGCCACGCTTCACCACGCTGAACGTCATCTCGACGATTGGTGCGTTCATCCTCGGCATCTCGACGATCCCGTTCGTGTGGAACGTCTTCAAGAGCTGGCGCTATGGCGAGCCCGTCGTGGTCGACGATCCGTGGGGCTACGGCAACTCGCTGGAGTGGGCCACCAGCTGCCCGCCGCCGCGGAACAACTTCACCGAACTGCCCCGGATCCGTTCGGAGCGACCGGCATTCGAGCTGCACTACCCGCACATGGTCGAGCGGATGCGGGCCGAGGCCCACATCGGTGGCGGACCGCACCCCGAGGGTGGTGACGTCACCGTTGCCACTCAGAGCGTGCGGACCTAAGCAGGCTGGTATGCCAACTGAGAAGGCCCACACACGGAACGGGCGTGTCGTGAGAACAGTTGCAGCGAGAGCCGCGCAGGTGATCGTCGTCATGGTGGCGACCGGCGTCTGTGCGAGCTGCTCGCGGTCGTTGAACGGACCTGACTCACCGCGTAGCGCCGTGTCGGGGGAGCAATCGGTCCGCCTCGAGGTCGACGAAAGAGTGGTCGACCTCCCGCGTGCCACCCTCGTCACCTGTGTCGACGACGGACGGAACGGATACAGGTTCCGGTGGACCGGTTCCAACATGCTGGTCCCTCGGCACCCCTGGGACGAGGACCGCCACGGAAGCCAGATCAGAGTAAACTTCCAGCGCGATCCGCCGATCACGACATCGGCAGCCATTCGAGTATACGGCCACGGTCGGCGAACTATTCGGCCACCAGATCTCAGCGCCGACTCTCCTTCTCGCCGGACAGCACGAGTACGAATTGAACGGCACCTTCGCCGGTGCGGCGGAGATCGCGGAACCCCATTACGTGCGCATCGAGTTCACGTGTTGAATGTCAACGCCGTCGTTTCAGCTCGCTAGACACCGAGAGTCGTTTCGGTGGGCTGAATGCACCGCGCTGGCTCGTGACCGTCGACTAACCGACGGTGGCAACGCGACCGCGACACCCATGCGCCCGCACCTGCGGCCAGCTGTGGAACACCGCCGGGCGACAACGACAGACGCTCGAACTAGTCGGTTGGCGGAGGTCCGCTCAGCGGCGCGTCGGAGTTCACCGGCGGGTGAGCGCCGGTGTCCAGGGCGCTTATGCGCCCCACCTCACTCGCGGTGAGGTTGAAGTCGAAGATGTTGAGGTTGGCGGAAATGCGCTGGGAATTCGCCGACTTCGGAGTAGTCACCAATCCCAAATCCATGTGCCAACGGAGAACGATTTGGCCGGGTGTCTTGCCGTACTTGGCAGCCAATTCGATGAGGGTCGGTTCGTCGAGCAGATCGGTGCGGGGTCCCAAAGGCCCCCACGATTCGGTGACGATCCCCTTCCTCTGGTGGTAGGTGCGGGCGTCGAGCCGGTTGGTACGTGGATTCAACTCGATCTGATTCAGTGCGGGCGTCACCCCGGTCTCGGCGATGAGACGCTCGATGTGGACCGGTGTGAAGTTCGATACTCCGATGGCGCGGACGCGGCTCTCATCCCGCAGCCGGATCAGCGCGTTCCACGAGTCGACGTAACGGTCCAACCAAGGCATGGGCCAGTGGATGAGGTACAGGTCCAGATACTCGAGGCCAAGGGAGTCCAGGGAGCGGTCGAACGCGCGTAACGTCGGAGCGAAGCCGTGCTCGGTGTTGGCCAGTTTGGTGGTGACGAACACCGAGCGTCGATCCACTCCGGAGGCGGCGATCCCGCGTCCTACGGCGTCTTCGTTGCCGTATGCCGCGGCAGTGTCGATCGAGCGATACCCGTGTGTAAGCGCCTGTCGCACGGCGGTTTCGGCGCAGGCACCGGTCATAGGCCAGGTTCCCAGGCCAAGACGCGGCATCAAGACGTCGTCGGCGAGGGCGACGGTGGGCGCTGTGACAGGTGGTGTCATCGCGGCAGCAACCCGCCGTCGATGGTCACCACTTTGTTGGTGAGATAGGCGTTGCGCAGCATGGTGATCGCCATGTCGGCCACCTCGTCGACTTCGCCAAGTCGGCCCACCGGAATCGGCATGGGCAACGAACCGTCCCCCGTCGAATCTGTGGGCAGGATCCTGGTGTTGCCGATCAGCGCCGGTGCTAGCGCATTCACGGTGATGCCGTTCCCGGCCACCTGTCCGGCCAGAAAGTGGGTCAGGCCGTGTAAGGCGGCCTTGCTTGCTGCGTAGTGGGGTCCGATGACGCCACCGTTGAGGCCGGCGATCGACGAGACGAACAGGATGCGCCCGAAGCCGCGTTCGACCATGCCGGGCATGGCGCGTTGGGCCATCAGGAACGGCGCGGTGGTGTTGACCGCGAAGGTCTCATTCCACTGCTGCAGCGTCACTTCGGGCCACGCGGTTTTGCTGCCGGCGCCGGCGTTGGCGACCAAGACGTCCACCCTGCCCAGTGCGGATGTCGCGGCGTCGACCAACGCCGCCGGTACCTCGGAATCACCAAGGTCGCCGGGGGACAGGGCGACCCGGCGACCCATCCGGCGAGCGCTTTCGGCGACTTGCTGGGCGTCCTGTACGTGTGAGCCGTGTGTCAAGAACAGGTCAGCACCCGCTGCGGCCAATCCGCGGGCGATGGCACCGCCGATCCCACCGGAGGCGCCCGTCACCAGAGCCACTCTGCCGTTGAACGGAAGGGCGTTGTCGGACATGTCTTCGATCCTTTCGTGTGCCGGTGAGGGGTCAGCCGAGGCGGGGTTGTCCGTTGGACGCGCCCAGCCCGCCGTCGACGGGTAGGATCACGCCGTTGACGTAGGACGCGTCGCCGCTGGCGAGAAACGCGATGGCCGCAGCGATTTCGCGCGGCTCGGCGGCCCGGCCTAGGGGCAGCCGGTCCAGAAAGCGCGCCATCAGGTCGTAATCGTCCTCCATGTCGGCGGTCATGTCCGTCTTGGTGAAGCTGGGCGCCACCGCGTTGACCCGGATTCCCGCCGACGCGTGATCCAGTGCCAGAGCGCGCGTGAGGTTCGTGAGTCCGCCCTTTGCGGCGTTGTAGCCCGCTGCGCCCCAGTCGCCACCGAGCCCTGACACTGACCCCACGTTGACGATCGTGCCGCGCGTTGACTTGAGATGCGGAAGGGCGGCTTTCGCGGCGTAGAACGCGCCGGTGAGCACCGTGGCGATCATGGCGTCCCAGTCCTCTTCGCTGGTCTGCTCGATCGTCCCGGACGGTCCGATGCCCGCGCTGTTGACCAGGACGTCCAGCTGGCCGAAGCGCTCAACCACACCATTGACGACTTCGGTGACGGCGGATGCGTCGGTGACGTCCAACTGCTGGGGCACGATCCGGTCACCCGGTGTCCCGTCAGCGAGACGGTCGAGTCTGTCGCGACGGCGTCCCGTCACCACCACAGTCGCGCCTTCCTCGGCCAATAGGACGGCGGTGGCGGCACCGATGCCGGATCCGCCACCGGTGATGAGCGCAACCTTGTTCTCGAAACGGCCGGACATGTCAGAGTTCTCCTTGAGGTTGAAGGTGGATCGCGCTTGCATCGACCTGTCCTGTCCGAAACACGACCAGATCGAGCGTTGCACTACTATTATCGATAATCAAGTGGCTCAACCTGACACGAGGGATCTTTTGTTCCCCATGAGGAGGAAGACCGTGCCGCCGAGACGACCTTTGCAAGCCACCGTCCGCGAGTACCTGCTCACCCGGATCCTGGATGGCGACTTGACTCCGGGTGATCCGATTCGGGAGCTCGACATAGCGTCCCGATTGGGCGTGAGCCAAGCGCCGGTGCGCGAGGCGCTTCGCGATCTCGCATCCTCCGGCCTGGTCGAGTACCAGCCGAATCGCGGGACACGGGTGCGGATGATCCGACGCGAAGACCTGGCACACTTCTACCCCGTGCGCGCGGCTCTGGAAGGCATCGCCGGTGAACAAGCGGCGTCGCACCTCGCCGGCGACACCGCCGTGCTGGACACGCACATCGCCCGCATGCTCGACGCTGCGCAACGGGAGGACATCTACGCATTCGCCCGAGCAAGCACGGATTTCCACCGCACCATCGTCACTGCCGCCGGCAATCGTCCACTGCTGGACGCGTGGCAGGCCCTCGGTATCGAGATCCTCACCGCGGTGAGCCTGGCCACTACCGCACACCCACTCGAAGACGCTGCGCAGGAGCACCTTCCGATAGCCCAGGCGCTTGACGCCGGTGACGCCAAGAAGGCCGCGGCGCTACTGCGTAACCATCAAGGCGAGTACGGCATTCGAGGTCGGCGGCTCACCCGGCGCCGCCGACCCACGATCGACGCCCCCGAGGACATTGCTTCCGAGGCCGTGCCTTTGCACGGGTAGCTGTACTTGAAAGCGCCGGTGTCGCCGAGGCCCACGGATTCCATCTGGGCATCCGATCACGACCTTGCCTCTGGCGAGCTCAAGATGCCCGGATACCGATGGCATAAGGTCACGTGACCAATTCACGGCACGGACAGGAGCCCCCGGACGTTGACGCGCCTTCTTGGTTCGCAAAGACAGGGCTGGGCGGATCACAGCCAAAGGCATTTGATGACCAGACCGTCTGCGGCCAGAGTCTCCAACGGAATCCCTACCTCGGCATCGGCAGCGGCGGCGGCAGGCAGATAGTCCCCGCCGCAACCAGAACTCAGCGATCACCTCGGGACGCCAGGTGAAGAAGACCAGGCGGCGCCGCGCTACCCGCTGCATTTCCCTTATGCCTGCAGACACGTCCGCCCAGTGATGAACCGTAAGCACGGCCAACGCGGCATCGACAGACTCGTCGTGCAGCGGCAGAGCCTCGGCCACTGCACACACGACCGGCGCCGCATCCGGCGGCCGTTGACTGATCATGACGCGACTGGGCTCGACTGCTACGACAGTGTTCGAAGGCTCATAGGAGCCTGCGCCCGCTCCGATGTTCACCACGCTCGTCGCATCGCCGAGTGCAGTTCGGATCGCGGCCGCAATCCGTGGGTCCGCATTCCGCGTGTGGGCCTAGGTGGTGTCAATTTCGTCGTAGCTCACCACCACCAGATCATCGGTTCCAAGAACAGACATGTCGAGATGGCCTGCAGGTGGGAGCCGATTCACTCAGATGTCGGGCCCCGTACCGCGGCCATGGCTGTCGCGACCAAGGCACCAGCAATTCACCAATGGCTCACCCACATCAGCGCCTTCCCCACCGCCCCTAGGCGCCCTCCGTCAGTTCGTGGTCTCGTCGTACTCCAGGGTCGTGTTCTTGCGATGGACCACGAGGAATTGGCGCGGGGCCCCCATCGAGCTGATCAGCTCGTAGTCGAAGATCAGCTCGCCAAGCTGGGGATGGATGAACCGCTTCTCCTTCGTGTCGGGTACGGCGACCTCGCGACTGGTCCAGAGTCGACGAAATTCCTCGCTGCCGGAGCACAGCTCGTCGATCAATTTCACGAAGTGTGGATCCTCGATGTTGGTGCCCATCATTCTGCGCACTCCGCTGACGAGGAATCGTGCGAACGAGCCCTGGTCTACCCAGGAGATCTGGGCTGAGACATCGGTGAACAGCATCCGCAGGATGTTTTGCGAGTCACCTCCGAGGAACGGCCGCGCCGCAGAGTTGAAGCCCAGGACGTCGCACCGATGGTTCACGATGTAGGCCGGTCCGTGAGCCCAGGCCGTCATCAACAGATCGAGGTATTCGTCTGGCTCGTCGCCGCTGAGGACGTCCTGGCGCCAGGGGTTCTTCGGCGCAGCGAGATCGTGAAGATAGGCGGCCTCGGGTGGCGTCAATCCCAAGGCGGCGACCAGTGCGTCGAGTACCTGAGCCGACGGATGGACTTCGCGGCCCTGTTCCAGACGCGCGTAGTAGTCGGCGCTCACACCGGCGCGGGTGGCTACTTCCTCGCGGCGCAAACCTGGGGTGCGACGGCGACTGACGGGGCGCGAAACCTCCACTGGCGGTGCCGCTTCGCGTCGGGCCCTGAGAAATTGCCCCAGTTCCGACGACATCACTCAACCATGGTACGTCGGACGCTCCTCACCCTAGATGTAGCAGTCCTAGGAAGAACTCGCTCTGCCCGCGGAACGCAATCCCGGCGAGCCTGGGTTCATGACTGACATCGACTACTCGCTGCTCGACCCTCCCGGTGACGGGACGACCATTGATCCTGACGCCTTCCTGCAGGCCGCGATCAAGTGGCATTTCTCCGAGGCAACTGGTTCACCGTTCTGGCTCTCCCGAGCACGGGAACTCGACTTCGATCCCCTCCAGGATGTGCGCGGTTTCGCCGATCTTCGGCGCTTCCCCAACGTCGTGGGTGAGCTACGCACAGTTGCGGTCGAGGATTTGATCCCGCGCGGATACGGCCAGCCCGCTCCCGTTCCGCAGATCTTCGAATCGGGTGGCACGACGGGCGCGCCCAAGCGCACGATTCAGACGCCGGACTGGATTGAACGGTCGGTTCAGTGGCAGACTCAGGATTACCTTCGCCAGGGATATGCCCGGAACCGGGGCTTCCTCGGCGTCGTGCCCGCCGGCCCCCATGGGGTCGGACACACCGCTCGCCTGGTTGCCAATCGTTTGGGGTCGATCTTCCACCCGATCGACATCGACCCGCGGTGGGCCAAGAAACTGGCGGCACGCGCGACGGCCGACGAAGCCGCAGCCTACGTCGACCACCTCGTCGAGCAAGTGGGCTACATCTTGGCGACGCAGGACATCGGCAACCTCTTCACGACCCCGCCGATACTTACCGCCATGACGCGCAGCGACTCCCTCGTCGATCGCGTCAATCAATCGGTGCGCTTCATCGTGCTCGGCGGCGCGCACCTAGACCCCGACACGTACTCGCTCTTTCAGGAGATCTTCCCTCGAATCACGATCACCATGGTGTTCGGCAACACCATGATTCTGGCACCGGCCATCACCCGCGAAGCCGAACCCACCGACGGTGTCTTCGTGTTCGATCCTCGCACCCCCTATGTCACCTTCGAGGTCGTCGACCCCGAGTCCGGTGAGCCAGTAGCGGTCGGCGACCGCGGCCAAGTGCTCGCCCACCACGTGAGCAAGGTGATGTTCCTGCCATGCAATCTGGAGCGCGACAGTGCGATTCGCTTCACCGGACCCGAGGGGCAGGTCGGCGACTCGATCGGAGCCGTCGCACCGGTGGAGGCGTTCGAGGGTGAGAAAGTGATCGAGGGGGTGTACTGACATGACGACGACCATCCCCTCGTCGCCTGGCACGGCCACAGATCGCGTCGTCCTGGACGCCCTCTCCGTCCGCGGAACCTACACATCGCGACGCCGCGAGATCATCACCGACACCTCGGGCGTCGAGGTGGCCGAGATGAGTTCGGTACCAAACCTCTTCGTCGAACGGGAGATCGCAGCCCAGCGACGAATCAAGCCCCTCCCGTACATCGAGCGAGCGCGGATCATCGATCGGGCGGCAGACCTGTTCGCGACGGCGACGATCGCTGGGCTCTCCTTCGATCAGTACGCCTCGCTTGCCGCCAGAGTTTCCGGGTTGCCGATTACGACGGCGATCATCGGGGCCAAGAATGTTGCGCAGGCCTGCCGCGATGCCGTGGTGTCGACCGAAGCCGCCCGGCCTCGCGGGGCGGTGCTCGACTGGCGCGAGGACGCTGGTCGCCAGGGAACGGCGGTGTGGGCGCGCCGCGGCCAGGTGTACGGCGTCCATGCCTCCGGCAACACAGTTGGTCGGGTCTGCTGCACGAACAGGTGACAGTTTCGGTCACGCGGCCTGACTAGCCGGTGTGGTCATGATTGCTTCGAATTCGATCGGGGTCAACCGGCCCAGGGCGGTCTGGCGTCGGCGGCGGTGGTAGGTCCTTTCGATCCAGGTGACGATGGCGATCCTCAGCTGTTCGCGGGTGTCCCAGCGGCGGCGGTTCAGGACGTTCTTCTGCAACAGGCTGAAGAAGCTCTCCATGGCCGCATTGTCGCCGGCCGCCCCGACGCGGCCCATCGAGCCGACCATGTCGTGGCGACCCAAGGCGTGGACGAATTTTCGGCTGCGAAATTGCGACCCGCGGTCGCTGTGAAGCACGCAGCCAGCGACCTCACCGCGGCGGGCGACGGCACTGGCGAGTGCAGCAACCGCGAGCTGAGACTTCATCCGAGAGTCGATGCTGTAGCCCACGATGCGGTTGGAGAACACGTCCTTGATCGCACAGAGGTAGAGCTTTCCCTCCCGTGTCCAGTGCTCAGTAATGTCGCTGAGCCACAACGTGTTTGGCATACCCGCGGTGAAGTCGCGCTCGACCCGGTCGTCGTGCACCGGTGGTCCGGTCTTCCCGTTCTTGGCGCGTTTCTTGCCGAACACACTCCACCAGCGATTGTTGGCGCAGATCCGCCACGCGGTGCGCTCGGCCATCGGCACACCAGCGTCACGGGCTTCCTCGACGAGGTAGCGGTAGCCGAACTCCGGGTCGTCGCGATGAGCGTCGAACAGGGCGTTCGCGCGGTAGGCCTCGGCCAGTTCGGAACCGGTGATGGGGTTGGCCCGCCAGCGGTAGTAGGGCTGGCGAGCGAGCGTGAGTACCCGACACGTCACCGCAACGGGGATCCCGTCGGCGGCGAGCTCCGTCACGAGCGGGTAGAGCCTTTTCCCGGCAGATTGGCCTGCGATAGATAGGCCGCAGCCCGGCGCAGGACTTCATTCTCCTGCTCCAACAACCGATTTCGACGACGCAGCTCACGCAGCTCTGCAGAGTCACTGGTGTTCTTGCCGGGCTTCGTGCCGTCGTCCACGTCGGCTCGTCGCATCCACTTGGTCAGGGTCATGGGGTGCACACCGAAGTCGGCGGCGATCTGTTCGATCGTCACACCCTCTTCGCGGTTGCGAGCCACCCGCACGACGTCGTCGCGGAACTCCTGGGGATAGGGCCTGGGCACTTTGACATCCTCTCAGCCCACCCGTCCGGGCAAGCCAACTCAGATGTCACCTGTTCGTGCAGCAGACCCGTCTTCTCGGCTTCTGGATCGAGGCGCTGCTGCTGGGTTACCGGGTGGCCATCCGTCCGTCACGGCGTGAGCCGTTCACCGCGCACCGCATGGTGCTGGCACTGCGCGAAGCGGGACTCCGCACCGGTGACGTGGTGTACTTGCCAACTGATTATGGCGGTGCCGACGTGCTGCTGCGATCTACCGATCTGAGCATGGTCTACGGCGGCCAGGATGTCGTCGACAAGTACGCGACCAACCCCACCGTCTTCGCCAACGGGCCGGGACGATCCAAGATCCTCATCACTGCCGACAAGGACTGGCACGACTACGTCGACGTGATCGTCGATTCGATCAGCCATGGCGGCGGGATGGGCTGTGTCAACACCACCGCCGTCCTGATCGAGGGAGACGCCCGCCCGCTGGCCGACGTCGTCGCGCAACGGTTGTCGCGCCTGACACCCCTACCGTCAGAAGATCCCGCGGCGCTCCTGCCCACCCAACCGGTCGACCGGGCCGAGGCCATCGCGGCCATGCTCGCGAGCCGCGCCGAGGGCGCCACGGCCTTGCTCGGCGCTGACCAAGTCGTCGCCCAGGTGTCAGACGGTCAGGCCGCACTGAAACCTGCCGTCCATCTGCTCGACGCGCCCGACGTCGCCCAGCTCAACACCGAGTTGTCGTTTCCCTGCGTCTGGGTGTCCCCTTGGTCACGGTCCGATGGCGTTACGCCACTGAGGAATTCGCTGGTGCTGAACGTCATCAGCGAGGACGCCGATCTCATCGATGCGATGCTCGACGAACCGACCATCACCAACGTCTACTCCGGCCATCACCCGACCTACTGGATGGCGCCCCAAGTCCCGCACGACGGCTTCGCGGCGGACTTCCTGATGAGGAACAAGGGTTTCATCCGGAGCTGAGATGGTCGTGCCGTGCCTACCCGGAGGTGCCCCGTGATCTCGGCGGGGTCGAACCCGGCAGGGCCGTTCCGCGGTCGGTGCCGAAGGCGTTGGACAGCAGGGCCGTGTAGTCGTCAGCGAGGTGTTGGTGGGGCTCGTCGAGGTCGTCGGCGAGGGCGGGGAGATCGTAGAGGCCGTTGAGGCCGATGGCGGCTGCTGTTCGCGGCGCGGTTAAGCGATGGGGCAGGCCGCTGTCACGCGGGTCGCGCAGGACGGCCTACATCGCCAGGCGCGCTCCGCAGCTGTGCCCGACAGCAAGTACGAGTCGTCGCTGACTCCGAACCAGCGCAGCGTGTCGAGCGCTGCGAGGACGTCGTCGAGGTGCTGCGGATGCACCGCTTCGCGGGTGAGATCGGGGGTGTCGGTCCCAGTACGGTGCGGCATCGTCAGATGGGTGGGGAACTGCGCGAGGCGGTAGTTCACGGCGACGATACGGAGGATGCGTTCTTGGCGGCGTCGGAAGAGGCGTGCGCCACCGTGGGTTCCACGGACGACGAGTCCAGTCGAGGGTCGCGCCACGGGAACGGCGATGACGTTGCGATTGATGGGCAACCGGCTGAGCGTCGTCCTGCTGCCGGGATAAATCGGACTCATCACCGCCAGCACCGGGCCGGCCGGCGTCCTGGTGGCGACGGCGGCGTTGCTGGGGCTGGGTTGTGGGTTGTGGGCGCGCCGTTGAGCCCGATGGGACATGGACAGCTCTGGTCCGCTGCGCCTCGGAGGCCACCACGGACACCAGTTTCGATGTGCTCGGTCATGGCCCGCCACACTGCCATGGGTCCCGCACGCGGAAGGCGTCGGTGATCTCCCTTGCTCCATCATCCCAAGCGCGCCCTTTCCGCGCAGCGCCGGAACGCTTTGAGCGAGTCCTCGAAGAATGTCGTCACAGTGACGAATCGCTGTTTAGTGTTGCGTCTCTGTCGGCCGGCAGCCCTCGGGCCCGGGTTCGCGCGCTGCCTGCAACGGACGTAGAAGTGAGCCTTCCTGGCGGTCCCAACCTGCGTGGGCATTGAGCCTGACCGGTGTCGAGACCCGGTTCTCGCGGGCGCGGCGACTGGCGCTCGGCGCGAAGCTACTCGACTCAGCGCACGTCACAGCGCCGTCTCGGGGGCAGTCACTTTTGGAGGAAGTTACAGCCGTGATTTGACGGTGGCTAATCGCGGATCAGAAAGAAGTCAAGGTAAACCGAAGCCGTCAGATTCACTGAGGTCAGGCAGCGTCATCTGTGCGTGAAATGCATTGCAGTGCAGACTAAATGGGTTTCACTGGATAACTGTCGTATCAACTTCGGTCGTATTCCTCGGCGGTCGAAACCGCCGGGCAGGGGAGACTTGACTTAGATCCCACCGGTTCGGGGGGTCCGCCGAGCAACTGCGGCTACGTTCAGAGTGGGACTCAGGCTGGCGGGCCTTCATGGATAATGACTATTATCCACTACGCCAGCGAGAAACGTTGCGATAGAGTCTCATTCGCGCAACTCCGTCAATCCCCCGGCGGGGGAGTGGTCGCGATGTTCGTCTAAATCTCCTGTGGCGGCCGAGGCGTACCACGAACGGCCCCTCTTCTAGAAATAGAGGTTAACGATCAAATTGGTAAGAGCGCGCGACCCACGCCACCGGGTTTGGCCAGAATAACGGCGTCGCATTCCGCAGATCGACGCTGTGCTGGCGGGGCGGCACGGGCGCACAACGAAGAAAAGTGAAGCGAGCGGTAGGCAATTTATCAGTGCTTGAATGTATCTGCAGCACAGCGCAAATCAGAGTGACTGGTAACTCTGCATATTCGGTTACTGCATATTCGTGGCAACTCGACGAACGCTACCTGGGGACGGTCTGCAAATCGAGCGAGCTGTGGGACGAGCTCGGGGCGGTGCTTTCCAGTCTCAATATCTTTGTCATCCGCCGCTGCAGAAATGCCATGTTCTTTTGAAGTTGTAGGTCTGGTTCGTCTCAATGGAGCTGTCATTCCCCAAAGGCGCGCTTCGGATCGCGCTTTGCGTCCTGCCACGTCCACGCCAATGTCGGACCATCGACGTAGCGTGGCATCAATATCGACGAGGATCGAGGTCCAGGATGCCGAAGCGGTCTAACGAATTTCAGAGACTCGTAGCGCTGTTGACCATGGTCAAGAGCGATGGCGCGATCATCCACGAATCTGTCGAGATAGAGACTCTCGACGGAGGCAAGGAGCGCGAGATTGACGTCGTCGCCGTTGGTGCGGTGGCGGGTCACCGGACCGTCGTGGCCATCGAGGCTCGAGATACGAAGCGTAAGCAGGATGTTCTGTGGGTCGAGCAGGCGAAGACGAAGTTCGAGCGCCTTGGCGCCAACGTCAAGATTCTTGCGTGGTCGTCGGGGTTCACAGCCGAAGCGTTGGGGAGCGCCACCAAGTTCGGCATCAAGACGATCACACCCGGTGAAGTCACCGAGAAGTTCGGCGGGAGAGTCGTCAATAGCGTTACGCAAGCGGAGTACCACCACTGGGTCACACTCGTGAAGAAGACGGACATAGTCGTTTCTCTTGATGGCCAAATAGACCGACGAGAAATGGTGGGAACTTTTCCGATCTTCACCGGCGACGGCGTACAAGTCGGGATGTTCGATGGCCTCGTAGAACAGGTCAGGAAACACCACACGCAATCACACCAAGAACATTGGGATGAGGTTGCTCGCGAGGGCGAAAAGCAATACGGCACAGGCAAGTTTCAATACCTCGCCACGGGTGATTACCCAGACCCGACGGTCAACGACCAGAAAATCTATGTCAAAGGGCTTGACCCTGCGGGCCGCGAAATTCTTCTAGAGCTGGTCAATGTCATCGTCACCTTCGAGGCCAAACGAATCGTCGCTGATGTGAGCCTTCGCCACGGCGAGTACGACGGCACATACTTCTCCACGGGGACAGGCGCTCTTGACGACGCGAAGGTTCAGTTGGTCTACACCGAAACACCCGAGGGCGGCTTCGACGTGGTCGGGCGTATAGATGGTCCCCTCGACACCCTTCTCGGGCTGACGAACGTGGCTGAGGGCTATGACGCCGACTCGAAACCGTCCAACCGGACCAACCTAACTCGCTATTGAGCTGCGCAGATATTGAAGACAGCGTCTATGGGGCCAGTCGAAGCCATACCGTATCTCTTATGCCAGCCCGAACTAATGAGTTCCAAGAAATGGTCGCACTTCTTACACGGGTGATGCGCGAAGACGAGTCGGTAATAGTGAACCCGTCGGCGATGCTCACCGACATCATCACGGGGGAACTCCGTGAGGTCGACATCCTCGTCGAAACCACCGCCTCAGGGCACAAACTGTCTCTCGCTGTCGAGTGCCGTGACTGGAAGCGTCCCCAGAGCGTGCAATGGGTCGAGGAAATGCACGCGAAAAACCTTGCTTTGCCGGTGAATAAGACGGTGTTGGTCTCGTCGAAGGGGTTCACCAAGGCGGCTTTGAAAAAGGCCGCGCATTACGGCATGGACACGATCGCGCCTGGCGAGGTCACGCCGGGGTTCATCGGATCGGTCGTCAACAAGTTGAATGAAGTTGTGACCAAAAGGGCTCACTTCAAGGTCAAGACCGTAATGCTACAAATTCAGCTTGCAGACGGCCATGCACCTTGGGTGCCAACCTTCGCAGACTCGCCTGTTTACACCCAAGACGGAACTGAGATAGAGGCCGTGGGAGGCATCGTCCGAGGGATGCTTGACGGCAATCCTGCTCAGCAGACGCACCTACGAAGCGCCACCGAAAAAGACAAGTTTATGAATATACGCACCAACGGCCCTACCAGCCGCGACGGGGATCCTCTATTCGTCATTCCGGCGATTGAAGGTAAGGAACTGCCACCCGCTCCTATTTTGGGGATGTACATCGAGGGGCCTGTGAAACTCGACCTCGTCAAGATCTCTCTGACCCATGGTGACTATGACGGCATGCCGTACTCGTCTGGCTCGACCCCGTTTGAAGGCATGCGCGTGTCTGTCGTCGCGACGGAGGGTAAAGACGGAACCGTCAAATGGGCTGGCAGTGCATCTAAGCCCGGCGGGCCGCAGGAATGGTTTTAGGCTAGCCGCCGGATCAGCACACTGTCCGGTCTAGTCAAATTGTGGCCACATCGACGACCACATCGCGCGACTGTTGGAGGCCGCCGTGACCGTCCACGTCGACGAGCGACCAGATGCGCGATCTGCGACATCTAGGCTTGTGAACTGTGCGAGATTTGCACACGATCGACGCGGAACTGCGGCTCCTCGCCGAGGTCTGCCGGTTTATCCGCGAGCATGGCGGCGAACCAACAAAAATGCGAACGGGCGAGCTACTCGACGAGCGGCTTGCCCTGCCACGGGAGGGTCCATGACTTCACCACAGCCTGCACCTCCAACACCCGCGGTCGGGCGGACGACGTGGCCTGGCCCAGGGCGAGGCATTGCTCACGAGGATTTACCGAAGCACCTGTTCACTGTCGCCGCCCTCCATGCCCGCCGCGCGCTCGCCGCCGCAGAGGAGCCTCTCGACCTCATTGATCGGGCTACATCGATAGGTAGTTCAGTCGAACTACTGGCAAAGGCCGCCCTCACCCTGATCTCGCCCACGTTGATCGCGGAGAAGGACGCGAGGAGCCTGCTGCTGTACGCGGGTGTAGCCGTTCCCAAAATGTCGGCGCACGATGCGAAGACGAAATCTGTCTCAGACTGCCTCCTGATACTGAAGCACTCGCATTCGGTGAACTTCAACTCCGACAAGGACCAAAAAGTGTTCTCTGTAAGGAACCTTGCCGTGCATATGGGACTGGTCGACAGCACACAGTTCGACGAGGCCTTGAACCTCATGGTGAGGATCAACGAAGAAATCCTCGGCGTAGTGATGAATTTGGACGCTGCATTGGACCGAAACACATTCTGGGGCACGGAACTTCTCGCACAAGTCAACGAGAGACTCAAGGAAGATCAGGAAGCTAGGACCCTCGAGTTGGAGGAGCTCAAAGCGGCTGCTCGCCGATCACTTGAGCGCTTAAAGGAGCGAGGGTTCAATGAAGGAGCCCTGTTGGAACTTGCGGATCGTGATCCTGACATCGATGATCCGATACTTCGGACCGCCTCTGACTTCGACCCCGAACGCCGGACGTGCCCGGCGTGCGGCAATTTGGGATGGCTTGGCTTCGTTTCAACGGACAGAGGCGGTGCGTATACGGAGACGGACGAAATGCAGCACGAATACTGGCATCTGGTTGATGTCCTCATCGAAGCGGCGGAATTCAGGTGCGGGGCATGCGGTTTGAATCTTCACGCAGATCTCCTTGAGCTTGAAGGAATGGATGAGACTCGCACGATCACCATTGAGGCGACCCAGGAAGAAATAGACGCCCGCGAAAGCTACGAAATCGAAAGTTACCTCGAACGCATGCGGGAAGAGAGCTACCTCGAACGCGAACCGGACGACCCGAACTACTAGCAGTCACGCTCCGATGCCGGTCAGACTGCACTGAAGAGGGATGTCTTTTGAAGAATCACCGAGCACATTGGCGCGGCAAAGTAGGGCAGGAAGGTTGGTGACCTGTTCCGTTCCATCTGTTGACCGGCCTGGTAGTCGAGGCGCGCCTATTCCAAGTGTTGAATTGCTTCGCTACAAATGACGAACCATACGAACCTTGTCTTGCCCCTCGAGCCCTCGTGGACGGGGATCGGAAACTACTTGCCGCCTACGACAGACGGTGCGACTGGCATGGCCCTGGGGGGCTGTCAGATCACAGTTACGCTGTAACGGCGTTTGGGGATGCGTGGGAAGCCCCGGGTGATTCGGTTGTCCCCCTGCAGAACCCTGAGCAGTCGGTCATGGACATCGTTGAAGTCAAGCTCGAACGAGTCCTCGGAGTTCGTGATGCGGTTGTACGGCGGCCCCAATTGCATGAAGGTTTCGACGATGTGGTCGGCTGACGCGGACGGAGAGGCCCGGTCCAGGAGGCGCAGCATTAGGGTCGCGTTGTTCCCGTCGCCGACCCTGGCCATACGTGCCACGACGGCGGGATCGAGCGATGCCCCGTGCCGGTCCGCGTAAATGGCGACGGCCTGCAACACCGCCCAGTCATCCTCCGGCACATACTCGTTCACGTTTTCAAGGACTTTGCCTGCCACCTTGGTTGAGGTATTTTCGTCGTCGAGTGCGTTGTCGACCATGCCATCGAGAATGGCTCCGCTTAGGAAGGTCTCCACGCCGTCAGAGACGGCGATTGCGGGGCCCAGTGCGGCCCAGCCGCCGGCACGCAGGTGCGCGAATGTCTCCGCGTCGTCACTGATCAGGTCGGCTTCGAGCAGGCGCGCAAACAGGTCGCTGCTCTCGGCGTCGATATCCGTCGCAGGTAGCGGTGTCGTCACGCCTAGGGAGGTGACCAAGGCGACGCGTACCTGCGCTGGCAGCGCATTCGTGTTGAGGATGGCGAGCGCTGTCGCTTGGCGGTCGTATTCGGCTCCATCGAGGTCGGTGGTGTCTCCGTCCTCGTCGACGTGGACGGTCGCGGCGGCCTCCAGCAGTCGCGCGAGGTGGTCGTCGATGGAGCCGACTTTGCCGCGGTACGCCTCGATGTTGGCAAGGGAAGAGCGGAACAGCTTCGCGTCGGCGAGCGCTTTCCATGTGTCCAGGGGCGCGTCACGCACGTTGCTCAGCCGAGCTGTCGGCGAGGTGCGGGCGAGGAGATCGGCAAGGTCGTCGAAACTCGACCATTGCTGGTCCTTCGACTCCTGCTTGTCAGTTCGCTTCTCGACCATATCGGCGAGCACCTTGGCCAGAGTTCGCGGCGTGGTCAACGCCGCGGTGGTCCGCTCGTCGTCGTCGATCGCAGCGAGGTAGCCGGGGAGATCTGCGAGGGTGTAGGCGTAGACCGTCTCGCTCCCGACGTTGTCGTCTGTGATTGTCTCGAGAGTCACCGGATCCGAGCCGTTCAGATTCAGGGAGATACGAAGGTTGTCAGCGGTCAGGGCGTACCGACTACCCTCAACGACGAACACGCGGATCTCGTCGCTCAACGGCGCGAGGTTGGGCAGGACGACGTTGCTGCGACGCAACATTGCATCTAGACGCTGAGGCAAGCTCTCGGACAGTAGCTGCTCAGCCTTGTCGGCGGACGAGTGCTGCACGTGCGGCGCTTCAGTAAAGACTGACATTCTGTGGTAGTTCGCGGTGAGGAAGCCGCAGACGTCCTTACCGAGGTCGTAGGGCGCATTCGCGTCGAACGCTCCCAGAGCGGCGTTGAATAGCGCCACTCGTGCGTCGGTAGGCACGTCGTCGTGTGAGGTCAGGTAGGTAAATACCTGTTGCCAACGACAACGTGTCAGAAGCTCAGCGAGCTTCTCGCGTTGCGCTGTCTTCGAGGTGAAGAAGGCCGCAAGGAAGCTGCGTGCCCTCTCCTCGGGCCAGGTGGCGATGAGGTGCCGCGCGACCGTGCTGACGCCAGAATCAGCAGTCTGCAGGAGGTGGTTTACCAGGTCGATGTTGTATGCGACGACCGTGTTCAGCAGGTCCTCGCCGGCTTCCTCGGCTTCGAGGAGGAGGTTCGCGGCTGCGCCTTCTCGTCCGCCCTCCTTGGGGCGGCTCAAGTCGTAGTCGATGTTCATGACATTCGGCTGGACGTGCTGGACCATGAAGTTCGCGACGTCGACGCCGGTGAAGTTTCCGTAGAACTGGGCGGCGTAGAGCGAAAAGTTCCGGTCGATGTAGCCGCGTCGGACTAGGTCGCGGGCGAGCTCGGATTTCAATGTCGCGTCGGTGAGATCCGCGAATGTGTAGGAGCTTCCCGGGTTGTTCAGGCGGGGGAGGTTCTTCGACGCCGCTTCTCCGTCCCGCAGCGTCAACAGGAATTCGGTCGCGACAAGGTCGGCGAAGTCAGCGCGCCGCAGCATCTCGATGTCACGTTCCTTCGTTGCGACCTCGGTGTCGATGGCGTCTTGGTCGAACGCGGCCCACCGGTCAGCGTCGAGAGCTTCGGGGAAAAATCCCTCCAGCCCGACGCCGTCGAAAGTATGTCCGACCACCGTCTGCCCACCTGACTCCTGTTGGGCCAGCACAACCTCGAGGGAGCGGACTCTGGCCACAGCGGCCCAGAAGCCGTAATCGTTAACCTTGTCGGCGCCGAACTCTCGGGTGCCGGCCTTCAACCGGTAGAGCCTCCACTGGATGCCGTACTGCGATGCCTTGGCCACCATCAAAGTTGACGCAAAAAGGTCAAGGCGCTGCCCGAGCCGCCCAGCGCGCGGCCCACGCTCGCGGAACCGTTCTGGTCTGGCCAGCAGGTCGCGGATGCGCTTCTCGTGGGCGCTGATGGTGTCGCGCGTGAGGCGCTGGGCGAAGTCGTAGACCCTGTCCAGGTCGCTGTCGCGCCGCGTGATGTTCTCGAAGTCCTCCAGGTGGAAACTCTTGTACACGATAAGCGCGAAAAGGTGTGTGGCATCGAGGCCCGGAGCAGGCGAGGTGGGTGCAAGCGGCTCCAAGAGACGCTCGGCGAAGACCAGGTACTCGTTGCACATGTTGCGCATCAGCCGCATGTCGGTGCAGTGCTGCGCGACCGTGTTGACGAGGCGTGAATCGATGCCGGTGATGTCGCGCTCGTCGAGCAGCTTAACCAGCAGGTCACGTGCATTGCGGTGCGAGATGAACGGCACCAGCGGGATGACGATGTCGAAGAACTTCGTCCGGTTCGCCCGCAGGGTCTCCGCCGCAGCTTCATCGAGCTCCGGCTCAGGTGTCGGTGGTGGGTCCGCGTCTTCGTCCTGAGCTGTGGATGCGGGCACGGCTGTGGAACGCTTCGATGAATCCTTCACACTCGCGGCGTCGATCTGACTAAAGACGCTGTCACGCACCGCGTAGACAAACCGCAGCGGCTCGCCCAGACCCAGGACGCGTCCGGCCCACGGATACGAGAGCCGCAGCTCGAGGCGACCGGGCCACTTTTCGTTCATCCGCCCGAGCACGTGCGCGATTCCGCGCCCGAGGCGATTCCCATTGCGCTTCCTGCGCCGCTGAGGGGTGTCGTTGAGAAGCACGTTTAGCTCGCGCAGCGCCTCAAAGATGTTTGGGTCCTCGAACCTGTCTAGGTCCTCGAAGATGACGATGTTCTTCCGCTCTTGCTCGAAATAGTGCACGATCTCGTCGATGTATTTGTCGAAGAATGTTTGCGGTTTCTCCGAGAGCGTGAGGGCGGCGCCGCCAGCTTTTACGTCCTTCACGTCGAATCGGTCATGAGTCAACAGCCGAGCCACGGCCCCTAGCGCCGTTACTAGCCCAATAGCAGCGACCCAGACAGTCACGCGTAGCCATGTCGGATCTTGCGCTGTAGGCCACTTCAACTGCGGCAGCACGCCGAACACATACGCCAGACCCATGAGCGGCAGGACGACAGTCGCGGACTGTATGAACGCCCGGCGCCGGCTCAGGACCGCGATCTTATTAAAGCGTGAGTTCTTTCCGACTTTCTCAGAGGCGCCATAGAGCAACTGCTTGACGATCTCCTTCTGGATGCGATTTGTTGTACCTTCGCCCTCCTCACCAGGCGCGAGGGTTGAGATGGCAAGGCGGAGAACCGACCTCTTGTTTTTGGCCTCGAACTCGTTCAGCACGCTCGACTTACCCGCGCCGTATCGCCCCGTCAACGCAATGTTCAGGTTCTTCGGGTCCCTTACGGCCTGTTCCAGGCGCCTCAGGTAGGTGCCGTGGTGGTTCTCCTCGTAATTGGGACTTAGTGACTGGAGCGGCTTATCGGCAGACTTCCTCGCGGCGATTGCCTTGGCGCCAAGCTCCGAGCCAGCATCATCAACCTCGACCTGAACACTGACGCCGGCGTCGTTGCGCGCCGTCATAGGGCTCCTTGTCTTTCTTCAGAAATCTCGCGCGCTACCAAGGGTATGTATCCTCCGTCGGTCAAATCGCACGTCCGCAACCAGTCAGGTACATGAATATGGCCGTAACGAACGACGTCCGACCTTTCGCGGTGCAGGCTTGCGCTTTGGCCTGCCCAGGACGTTCACGTTGCATCTGCGTGTTTCCTGGCTTCACGTAAATCGCTGTATCCGCTGACATTCACCCATTGCCTGTTGCGTATCGGCTCCAGGGCTGGCCCGCAAGCTCGGCGTGCCGATGGACCACTTGGTCGCTATAGCCGAGCATCTCAGCGACAACTGGTGGGGGTACCTGAGTTACGAGTTCCCTTAGCGCAGTATTCCGGGCACCGAGAATATTGATACCGAGCTTCCTCAACCGCACCATCACTCCGTCTGGGTGAATATGGTCGCCAGCTCGTATGCCCGGGAATAGCCAAAGGCTTTCGCCAGACGCCGTGCGCATGTTCGGACGTGTGGCGATATGTTTCCTCAGCATCTCTGCGAACGGCTCAGGCACCGGTGATGGTGTCACCCCGAGCTCAAGCGACAGGCCGTCGGGCGCGACAAGCACCTTGCTCATCGGGATGGCTGAGACCTTCACGAGCGGCTGGGCGTAGAGCAGTAGCAACGTTCCTGCAACGCGGTAGGGGAGCGATTCGCTGTCGCCGGACAGGAGCTCGCGAATCCACTCAAGTCGCTGGTCCTGTGTGAGCACCCGGACCGTCTTGGCCTGCCGGTGCCCGAGGGCGATTGATCGGTTAACTCGCATCTTTTTGCTCCAGACGATGAACGTCCGGATGAGGTGCCGCGTTGTCGGACCGGTTGTGACCCACTGGCCCACATCTTGCTGTGTGCAGTTGGCTATCGTTCGTCCGTGCTCGGTTCGAAGCCACTCGAGAAACTTGAGCGCTTCGGTGATGTCCTGCTTCGAGGCGTGAACGGGGCCGCGGGTCTGCTTCCCTGCCAGGGCTAACTCATTGATGCGTTTGAGGTGATGCCAGGTCGCGAATTGCCTTATCGGCATGGCGATCTCGGGGTCGGTGACAGGGCGAAGCTTGTCGTCGATCCACCGCTCGAAGTAGGCGAGATACTTGTCACGTGCGGGAATTACGTCATGGTGCTGCAGGATGGCCCGTAGGTGGTCGACGTGCCGGCCCGCGGGCTCGTACTGGTCCAAGCCGTTGTGGGTGAGGGGAGTGGTGCCATCTCCGAGGGAGCGTAGGAGTTCTTGAACCTTGTCCGATCGTTTCCACGTAATGATGCTCTCGGCGCGATCGGCTGCGCACAGGGCGTCGATGAGTTGTGTGAAGCTCGCGGGGGAGTCCGGGTGGTGGAACGCCCGCTCAAGGTCTTCGCGGAGGCTGCAACGTGCGCATACGTTGCCGCGGTAGGGTCGCCGCTCCTCGTTGCACGACGTGCAACGGAAGTTCTGGCGGATACGTGCGCAGTCTCGACACACCGCTTGATCGCCGATGTCCAGTCGGCCCGGCAAGAGGCGGTGGAATCCGCAGCTGGGGCAGTTGCCGTAGAGGCTGGTTGCTTCGTAGTAGCAGGAATTGCAGATGCGGCCGTCTGGCCATGTTGCTGCCGTGCGCCGCATCTCGCGGTGGCAACGAGCACACTCCATTGATCCGTCGGTGACTTTGGGTCGTCCGCGAACGGTGTTCCGGCGCTGCGGTTCAATCGTCATCGCTGAGGATCCGAGCACGTTTGGGACGGATGGCCTTGTTCAGTTCGACGACGTTCTCTCGGCCAGCGCTGGCGGCCTTCTTTCGGGCGTCCGCAGCAGTGACGGTGACGAGATCGTCTGGGCCGCAGTCGAAGATGTCGCAGAGCGCGGCGATGAGCTTCAGAGAAACTCGTTCGGGTCGTTGGTGGACGAGTCGGTAGACCTGTGGCCGTGACAGCGTGATGCCGCGTTCATTCAGCCGTGGGATGAGGTCGGTGCTGTTGTGCATCTGGTTACCCGCCATGAGCTCGGCTAGTCGCCATTGGTAATCGACATCCCGTTTCATCCGGCGCCGCCGTTCTGCTTTGGCTGAAGCGCTGCGGCGATGGTGGCGTCGAGCGCATTTCGCAGCGTCCGGGTGCGGTAGTCGCTGCTGACACAGCTATAGATCGCCGTGGTCGACGCGTGCTCATGACCCATTTGGTGCTGAACGAACATCGCATCCCAGCCGGCTTCGAGCAAGTGTGTCGCATAGGACCGTCGGAACGAGTGGAGATCGAGGCCGGGCGAGAGGTCGAGATCGTCACAGTAGCGGCGGAACCGCCTGATGAGTGTGGTTTCCGAGACGAGATTTCCGCGTTCGCTGGGGAACAGGTCGATTCCATCGTCCATATGGGGCTGACCATTCTCCAGCCAGTCGACCAGCACTTCGGGCGTCCAGTCGAAGACTGACAGGACGCTGCGCCGCTTCGGCGGTGAGCCCTTCTTCGCTTTGCCGTATCGCACATGAACCAGGCCGAACTTTCCGAACTCCTTAGCGTGGGGGTTCCTTGCGAAATCGACCGTCTGCAAGTGGGCCAGTTCGTTGAACCGCAACCCATACGAGTAGGCAATCTTGAACATTACGGCGTCGCGGTATGCGGGCAGCCAACCCTTTCTGCCCGAAGCTACGACGGCAGATACCTGCTCGTCGGCATGATCGAAGAAGTCTTGAAGTTCACGCTTGGTGAACGCGCGTTTCTCGGGTTGGGCCTCGTTGTCCTGGACGTGTCGAGCGGTGTTCCAGTCGAAGAAGACTTGGGATGGGTGGGTCCCGAACAATGCTTCGCAGACGCGGTCCCAGCCGTAGTCCGGATTGCTGACATAGGAGCAGAACTGTCGCAGGCCGACCTGATACGAACGAATCGACGACTGGGCGAGTTTGTGGATACTGCGAAGATCGCCGAAGAACTCGTCGACCATGGCGACGGTCCAAGTCCATGGGAACTCGTTCGAGTGCTCGATGAAGCGCTGCACCTGCTTGATGCGGGCGTCGATAGTCTCGAACTGCAAATTGCGGCTGAGCTGCTGGTTGCGCCAGCCCTGGAGCATTTCGGCGACCGTCTGTTCTTCGGGGTGCAGGGGCCTGACCGCGTCAACGAGATATGCACGTCCGACGTCGTCGACTGCCACCCGAAACTCCTGCCATCTGGTATCAACAGATGAATCAATGATTCATCTGTTGCATCATCAAGTCAAGACCCAAGGTCAGCGTGTCGCCGGAACGGCTACGGGCTTAGCGAGGATGGCTGCCGATACCAGTCCGCAGATCGGGGACGGAGGGCGGAAAGTGTTGCAACGCTGCCGAAAACGACGGGAGGAGTGGTGACCGGCAAGCGGCAAAACGCTGATTCATCTGATGCAATATGCAGTGGTTCAACTGACATAATGTCGCTTATCGGCGCGCCGCCAACGCGAGGGGTGTCTGCCGAGGTGCTGGCGACCCTTTCACGATTGACCGATCTCGACACGCCGTGATGCGGGCACGTTCCCCAACGTCCTGCATGATGCCGGTGTCGGGGTTCGGTGGAACGCACGGAGCCCAATCGTGACTCATCACCGCTCGCGGCCACGCGACTCCGCACCAGGCAGCCAACCGTGGCGGCGGGCCGCCGGACCGCCGCCCGGCCTCAGGTTGACTCAACGCATTACGTCACTGTGACGAAACCATCTCGCCACACCGGCTCCCGAAAAGGTCTGGCGGCACGGGCTTTCGAGTCGGAAATGCCCTCACGGACGCGGCATCATCAGAGGACGTTGTAGGTGTAGGGCGGCAGCCACCCGGGCTCGTCGGGCAACACCGTGGCATCCGTCACCGGGTAGCTCTCCTGACCGTAGATGGTGTCCAAATGAATGCGGCCCCCGATGCAATCGCCATTGGACAAGCACGAAAGCGAGTCGGTGTGCGCCGCGTTGAACATGGTGCGGATACGCAGCCAGCTTCCGTCGGCCTGCTTGGGGCCGTCGCACACCTTGCGGCGGTCATACCAGAACACCCCGTAGTGGACGACTTCGCAACCCATGGTCGGGCCAGCGGTCGGGCCGGGATCGGCATG
>Ga0209051_1000349_pt1 | contig 68709 bp, 66 predicted proteins | sample AraplaCvi_mMS_r2_2_FD_184286 | JGI IMG/M metagenome (GOLD analysis project Ga0209051, IMG submission 184286) | Arabidopsis root microbial communities from North Carolina, USA - plate scrape MF_Cvi_mMS_r2 (SPAdes) (version 2) | ecosystem: Host-associated > Plants > Roots > Endosphere | place...
CAGCAGGAAGCTGATGCCTTCCTGCTTCTTCGCCTCGCGGTTGGTGCGCACCAGGCAGAAGATCATGTTGGCGTGCTGGCCCAGCGTGGTCCAGGTCTTCTGGCCGTTCACGATGAAGTGGTCGCCTTGCGCGTCGATGCCGCGCACGGCCGAAGTCTTCACCGCCGCGAGGTCGGAGCCCGCGCCGGGTTCCGAGTAGCCCTGGCACCACCAGTCGTCGCCGTTCAGGATGCGCGGCAGCCAGTGGCGCTTCTGCGCCTCGTTGCCGTACTTGATGAGCACCGGGCCGAGCATGTTCACGCCGAAGGGCACGATGCGCGGCGCGAAGGCCAGCGCGCATTCGTGCTCGAAGATGAACTTCTCGACCGCCGTCCAGCCCGGGCCGCCGTACTGCTCGGGCCAGTGGTTGGCGAGCCAGCCGCGCTCGTTGAGGATGGCGTGCCATTCCTCCATGTCGGCCTTCTCGAGGATCTTGCCGCTGCGCACTTTCTCGGACAGCCGTACCGGCAGCTTGGCGGCCAGGAAGGCGCGCACTTCGCTGCGGAAGGCTTCTTCTTCGGAGGTGAAGTTCAGGTCCATTGCGGGCTCCTCAGTAGATTTCGAACAGGCCGGCTGCGCCCATGCCGCCGGCAATGCACATCGTGACCACGGCGTACTTGGCGCCGCGGCGCTTGCCTTCGATGAGCACGTGGCCCGTGAGGCGTGCGCCGGTCATGCCGAAGGGGTGGCCGATGGAGATCGCGCCGCCGTTCACGTTCAGGCGCTCCGACGGGATGCCCAGCTTCTCCTGGCAGTAGATCGACTGCGAGGCGAAGGCTTCGTTGAGTTCCCACAGGTCGATGTCCTGCACCTTCAGGCCGTGGCGCGCGAGCAGCTTGGGTACCGCGAAGACCGGGCCGATGCCCATCTCGTCGGGCTCGCAGCCGGCCAGCGCGAGGCCGCGGAAGGCGCCCAGCGGCTTGATGTTGGCGCGCTCCGCGTCCCTGGCCTCCATCAGTACGCAGGCCGATGCGCCGTCCGACAGCTGCGAGGCGTTGCCTGCGGTGATGAACTTGTCCTCGCCCATCACCGGCTTCAGCTTGGCGAGCGCTTCGTAGGTGGTGCCGCGGCGGTTGCAGTTGTCCTCGATGGCGGTGACTTCGCGGTAGGTGACTTCCTTGGTCTCCTTGTCGGTCACGGCCATCGTGGTGGTGCAGGCCACGATCTCGTCCTTGTAGCGGCCGGCCAGTTGCGCCTCTTCGGTCTTGCGCTGGCTCTCGGCGGAGAAGCGGTCCTGCGCCTCGCGGCTGATGTTGTAGCGCTTGGCGACGATGTCGGCCGTGTCGATCATGGCCATGTAGAGCTCGGGCTTGTGCTCGACGATCCACGGGTCCAGGCTGAGGTCGCCACCGTCGCTGGGGCTGCGGCCGCGGATCTGCGAGATGCTCTCCACGCCGCCCGCGATCATGGCCGGCGCGCCGTCCACGACGATGCGGCCGGCGGCCATCGCGATGGCCTGAAGGCCCGAGGCGCAGAAGCGGTTCACCGTGGTGCCGGCGATGCTGATGGGCAGGCCCGAGCGGATGATGGACTGGCGCGCGATGTTGCGGCCGGTGGTGCCCTCGGGGTAGCCGCAGCCGAGGATCGCGTCCTCGATCAGCGCCGGGTCCAGGCCCGAGCGCTCGACCGCGGCCTTCACCGCGAACGAGGCCAGCGTGGCGCCGGGGGTGATGTTGAATTCGCCGCGGTGCGCCTTGGTGAGCGGGGTGCGGGCGGTGGAAACGATGACGGCTTCACGCATGACGATGTCCTTTGTGCTTACTCGGATTGATTGAGGCTTGCGAAATCGGCGCCGCGTTCGACCAGCTCGACCAGCAGCGGCGACGGCTTCCAGAAGATCGGGTCTTCTTTCGCGAACTCGCGGATGTCGGCCAGCACCTTCGGCAGGCCCACGGTGTCGGCGTACTTCATCGGGCCGCCGCGGTGGCGCGGGAAGCCGTAGCCGTAGAGGAAGGTCACGTCCACGTCGAGCGGGCGCAGCGCGATGCGCTGGAGCACGACGTTGGCGCCTTCGTTGATCATCGCGGCCATGTAGCGGCGCATGATTTCCTCTTCGGTGAAGGCGCGCGGCTTGATGCCGGCGCGTACGCGTTCGGCGTCGATGATGGCCAGCACCTCGGGGTCGGGCACGCCGGTGCGCGCGCCTTCGGGGTACAGGTAGTAGCCGCGCTGCGTCTTCTGGCCGAACCAGCCGCGCTCGCAGATGCGGTCGGCCACCTGCACGTAGCGCGCCTCGGGGTCGCGCGTGGCGGCCTTGCGCTTGCGGGTGGCCCAGCCGATGTCGCCGCCCGCGAGGTCCGACACCTGGAACGGGCCCATCGGGTAGCCGAAGTTGCGAACGGCCGCGTCGATCTCGTAGGGCGAGGCGCCGTCTTCCATCATGTGGTCGGCGGCCTGGCGGTACACGGCCAGGATGCGATTGCCGATGAAGCCGTCGCACACGCCGGCGCGCACCGGCACTTTCTTGAGCTTCTTCGCGAGCTCGAAGCCGGTGGCGACCACGTCGGCGCTCACCTTGGCTGGCACCACGATCTCGAGCAGCTTCATGATGTTGGCGGGCGAGAAGAAGTGCAGGCCCACCACGTCCTGCGGGCGCGAGATGCTTTCGGCGATCTCATCGATGTCGAGGTACGAGGTGTTGGTGGCGAGCACGGCGCCGCGCTTGCACACGCGGTCGAGCTCGGCGAACACGGCCTTCTTGACGCCCATCTCTTCGAACACGGCCTCGACCACGATGTCGACGTTGGCGAGCGCGTCATAGGAGGTCGAACCGCTGAAGCGCGCCATCACGGCGGCCTTGGCTTCGGGCGTCATGCGGCCCTTGGCGATGAGGCCGTCGTACACCTTCTCGACGTTGGCGCGGCCGCGCGCGAGCTGGGTGTCGTCGCGCTCGATCATGGTCACGGGCAGGCCCGCGTCGAGCATCGCCACTGCGATGCCGGCGCCCATGGTGCCGCCGCCGACGATGCCGGCCGACTCCAGCGCGCGCGGCTTGGCGGCCTTGGTCTCGGGCGCCTTCAGCACTTCGCGCTCGGCGAAGAAGGCGTGGATCAGGCCGGCGCGCTGTGGGCTGTCGATGCACTGCAGGAACAGCTTGCGCTCCAGCGCCATGCCTTCGTCGAAGGGCAGCGTGAGCGCGCCTTCGACGGCTTCGATGATCTTCATCGGCGAGAACAGGCCGCGGCTCTTCTTGGCGGTGTCGGCGCGCGCGGCTTCGAGGGCGGCGCGGCTGGCTGCGGTGTCGGCGAGGCCGGCGGCTTCGCGGGTGCGGCGCACCGGGGCCTTCGCGGCAATCAGTTCCTGCGCGTAGGCGAGGCCCTCGGCCAGCGCGTCGGCGTCGTTGCCGAGCCGGTCGACGAGGCCGAGCGACAGCGCTTCCTTGGCGCCGGCATGGCGGCCACTGAGCATCAACTCCAACGCGGGCTTCACGCCGATCAGGCGCGGCGCGCGCTGCGTGCCGCCCGAGCCGGGCAGCAGGCCCAGCGCTACTTCGGGCAGGCCGAGCTTTGCGGTGGGCGAGGCGATGCGGTAGTGCGCCGACAGCGCCACTTCAAGTCCGCCGCCGAGCGCGGCACCGTGAATGGCGGCGACGACCGGCTTCGTGCAGTTCTCGATCTTCAGGCAGGCCTCGGGCAGCGACGGCGGCTGCGGTGTCTTGCCGAATTCGCGGATGTCGGCGCCCGCGATGAAGTTGCGGCCCGCGCCGACGATCAGCACCGCCTTCGCGGCGCCGTCGGCCTCGGCCGCGTCGATGGCGGCCACGAGGCCGCGGCGCACATCCACGCCCAGGGCGTTGACGGGCGGGTTGTCGATGGTCACCACGAACACGTCGCCGTGAACGTGGGCCGGCTCGAAGGTCACGGGACCGGTGGACGTGGAGGGGCTGGGAGTGCTGGTGGCCATGTGCGTGTCGCTTGTCTCTTGCGTTGCGGGCCGGCGGGCCCGAGGCTCTGGGGTGAACCCCGCATTCTTGGACCGCGCCGCCTCTTTGACAATTGCATAGACGGTTGACAGACTGTCAAAGAATTTTTGACACAATCGCCGCATGGACCTCCAATCGCTCACCCTGCTGGTGGAAATCCTCGACGCCGGCAACCTGAGCGCCGCCGCCCGCCGCCTCAAGATGAGCCGTGCCAACGTCAGCTACCACCTGAACCAGCTCGAGCGCTCGGTGGGCGCGCAGCTGGTGCGGCGCACCACGCGGCGCGCCGAGCCGACCGAAATCGGCCTGCGGCTCTACCAGCACGGCATCGCCATCCAGGGCGAGCTGCTGGCCGCGCGCGAATCGGTCACCACGCTGGGCCAGGAGTTGCAGGGCCGCGTGCGGCTGAGCGTGCCCAGCGGCTACGGCCAGCTCGTGATGGCCGACTGGCTGATCGACTTCAAGCGCCAGTACCCCGGCATCGTGCTCGACGTGGTGTTCGAGAACCGCATCGAGGACCTGCTGCGCGACGAGGTCGACATCGCGATCCGCGTGATTCCCGAGCCGCCGCAGAACCTCGTGGCGCGCGAGATGGGGCCGGTGCGCTACGTGGCCTGTGCCTCGACCGACTATGCGGCGAAGCATCCGCTGCCCGTGCAGCTCGACGCGTTGCAGGGCGCGCCGGTGGTCACGGCCGCCGTCATCGGCCGGCAGCTGCGCGTGTCGGCCTACCAAGGCGAGACACGGCGGGAGGTGATCCTTGAGCCGACGCTCATTTCCGAGAACTTTTTATTCCTGCGCCAGGCCGTCCTCGCGGGCCTGGGCATCGGCCTCGTGCCCGACTACGTGGTGCAGGAAGACGTGCGCAAGGGCGACGTCGTGACCACGCTCGACGACTGGCGCCTGAGCATCTTCGGCACGCAGATGTTCATGCTCTACATGCCGAACCGTCAGCACACGCGGGCGATCCGGACCTTCATCGATTTCATTCTGCAGCGGGCGCGGCCGGTGCCCGGTCAGGCGCCGGAGGCGCGATAGATGGCCGGCGGCTACGCCTGTCGCCGCTCCACCCCGGTGCTCTCGTAGTGCTGCGCCTTGTCCACGTACATCGCCCGGTCCGCCCGCTGCAGCGCCGCCTCCAGCGACTCGTCCCCGTGGCAGGTCGCCAGCCCGATGGCCAGGCTCAGCGCATGGCCGCTCTGGCCTGCATGGAACTGGTTGTTCATTTCGAGCAGCGTGAGGATGCGCTCGCGCATCGCCTCGGCGCCGCGCTCGTCGGTCATGGGCAGCAGCACCGCGAACTCGTCGCCGCCGATGCGCGCGGGCCAGGCGGGCAGGGCGACGGCCTTGTCGAGCACTTCGCCCATGCGGCGCAGCAGCGAGTCGCCGGCGGCATGGCCTTCGTGGTCGTTGATCTGCTTCAGCCCGTTGAGGTCGATCGCCACGATCGACACCGGCCACGGCCCCTTGCGCGACAGGCGGTTGAGCTCCTCGGTGTAGTAGGTGCGGTTGCACAGCTGCGTGAGCACGTCGTGCTTGCCGAGGTATTCGAGGTAGGCCTCGGCCTTCTTGCGCGCGGTGATGTCGACCAGCGACACCAGCACCAGGTCCCAGGTGTCGAGCCGGTCGTCCTGCACCGCGAACTGCATGTGGATGTTCAGCGCCTCGCCCGACAGCGAATAGTTGAGCACCTCGCGCTGCTGCACCGTCTTGCCGTTCCACAGGTCCTGCAGCTGCTCGGCGAAGGACTCGCGCATCTCGTCGCGGAAGACGCGCGAGATGTTGCCCAGCAGCGTCTGCAGGTCGGGCGCGCCGAACATGCGCAGCGTCTCCTGGTTCACGTCGATGACGCGGATCTCGTGCATGCAGCGCGTGACGAATTCGGGGTGCACCTTGATGAAGGTGGCGAAGTCGGTGATGCCGCGCGCGCGGATGCTCTCGAGCAGCGAGCGCACCGCGCTGAAGTCTTCCACCCACAGCGACACGGGCGAGCGGTCGAACAGGCTGCGCGCGTGCTTCGCGCTCTCGTCGCGCAGGCGCTGCGCGGCCACGCGCTCGGTCACGTCGTCGAGCGACACCAGCACGCGGCTCCAGGAGTCTTCGTGGCCGGGCAGCACGCGGGCGCGAACGCGCACGTCGAGCCGCCGGCCGTCGAGCGCGTAGTTGACGGTTTCGCTCTCGAAGGTGAGCTGGCCGCGCCACAGCTGGTCGAGCTCGTGCACCACGGTGGCCGACATGTCGCCGCGGAACACGCGGTCCAGCGCGCCCAGCAGGGTCTGCTGGCTGTCGGCTGCAAAGAGCCGCAGCGTGTGCTGGTTGACCCGCAGCACCTTCAGCAGCGCCATGCAGTCGCTCACCCGCTGCGGGTCCGCCGACAGGTGCGCCACCAGGTCGGTGACGCCCTCGGCGCGCCAGCCGTCGAGCTTGCGCTTCAGGTCGCCGTAGTCCTCGATCCAGAGCGAGACGGGCGCCAGGTCGAACATGCCGTCGAGGTCGTCGTGGGTCGGCGAAAGCGAAGAGGGGGCGAACGCGGCTGCGGGCAGGGCCATCGATGAAGCTTTCGAGGAAGCGGCTGTGGATGTCAGGGGGTGAGGACTTAATTATTACATTTGTTAACGAGAGATCAGCGGCTGTAGAGGCCCACCACGCTCTGACCGCCCAGCGCATGGCCCTTGAGCGCGGCCAGCAGCGCATCGCGCGCGAGGCCGGCCGGCAGGCTGCCCGGTGCGAGGTCGGTGGCAATCACGGTCAGCACGTAGTGGTGCGGCCGATCGCCCACCGGCGGGCACACGCCGCGGTAGGCGGGCGCGCCGGCCACGTTCGGGCCCATGGTGAAGTTGAAGTTCGAGCCCGCCTGTCCTTCGCCCGCCTTGAGTTCGCCGCGCTCGGCCGCGATGTTGTAGGCCACCCAGTGCGACACGCCGAGGCCGGCCGCGCCGTCCGGGTCGAACACCAGCACGGCGACCGATTTCGTCTTGGCCGGCAGGTTGCTCCACGCCACGGGCAGGGAGACGTTCTTGCCGCCGCAGTCGCCCGCGCCGGCGTGGTCGGACGGAATGACGCCGTTGTCGACGAAAGCGCTCGACGTGACTCTCATGCCCGTGAAGGCCTTGCCGCTGCCGGCCGACATGCCCGTGCAGCCCGCCATGAGGCCGCTGAGCGCGAGCGCCGCGATCGACAGGGCAAGAGGATTGTTGTTGCGCATTTCTTTTTTCTCCTGAAGGGTTGTCTTCACTCGGCCCGGCCGAGCCACACGCTACCGTCCGCTCTTTCGTGCACCGCCAGCGGCGTGAGCCGCGAACCGCGGCAGGGACCGCCGACGCACTTGCCGGTGTCGGGCTCGAAGATGGCGCCGTGCCGCGCGCACATCAGAAAGCGGCCTGAACTCTCCAGCACCTGGCCCTCGAAATCAAGCGGGCCGCCCGCGTGAGGGCATTGGTTGAGATAGCCGTGGACGCCGCCTTGCCAGCGCACGGCGAAGGCCCGGGCGCCGCCGGGCGCGGTGAACAGGGCGGCGGGGCCGTTGTCGGCGAGTGCCGGGGAGATCAGCTGGGGCTCTGTCGTGCTCATCATTCTTTTGACTGCATTTCGCAAGGAAGCCTGGGCCTGCGCGGAGGAAACAGTATCTCCTGCGAGGTGGGGCGAGGCAAAGCAGTCTGCATGGCCGATCTCGCGTAGGAGCGCATGAACGATGCCGCTCCCGTCGATCCACAAGGCTAGGTGACCTTGCCGGCCGGCTTCTTCAGGCTTTGTGCCACCAGAACAGCTTCCCTTGCCAGGGCTGCCAACGCTTCATGGTCTTCGATGATCTCGATGGGGACCTCGAAGTACTTCTTGACTTGCACCCGCCGAGCCTTCGTGTCGTAGGCAAAGCACTTGCTGCCCAGCTTCTCGTACTTCGGCCGGGTGTCCTTGTCCACGACGAAGTACACGGTGCTGCCCATGATCATCGCGAACTGCGTGGCGTCGGCCGACAGCCCCGTTCCGCCGAAGAATCGGGTCTTGGCGATGCGCGGGATTCCGCGGAGACGGTCAACGATGAAGTCGACGAACTGCGACGAGGCTTCCGACATGATGCTGCTGGCGTCAGGCGCGTGATGGAAAAAGCGCAGTGTCGCCGAGTGCGGCCACGCTGCGTCGGCTCCCGGCAGTGGAAAATTTGTGGATTCCCGCGAACCGTTCGGCGGGTTCGACGCCTCCTTGTTTCCGAGGGTCTTCCTCATGCACCCAAGGATCGAAGGAGTCACCATGGTCTACGTCAAGAATGTCCCCGGTTGGGAACGCGCGCTGCGCATCGTCATGGGCCTCGCCGGCCTGCTTTTCGCCGCCATGAGCTGGGGCACGGCCGGCTTCGGGCTCGCGGTGATCGCCGGGCTCACGGGCGCGACGCTCGCGCTGACGGGCCTGTTCGGCTTCTGCCCGATGTGCGCCATGGTCGGGCGCAAACCTGGCAAGGGGCGCTGAGCCATGGCCGTGGGCATCGACCGCACCGGCCTGATCCAGGCCGCGCAGACCGGCGACCCCGCCGCCATCGCGGGCCTGCTCGCGGTCTGCCAGGCCGATGCGCGCCGCTACGCCTGGCGGCACTGCCAGGCCAGCGACGTCGACGACGCCGTGCAGGAGTCGCTGCTGGTGATCGCCCGCAAGGTCCGGGCGCTGAAGGCGGCCGCGGCGTTCTCGTCGTGGCTCTTCACCGTCATCCGGCGCGAGTGCCTCAGGCTGCAGCGCGCGATGTTCCGGCACGAACCGCTCGACGACGAGGTGGCCGAGCGGCAACTGGCCAGCCGCAGCGACGGCGCTTTGCGCATCGACCTCGCGCACGCGCTGGAGTCGCTTCCCGCGCACTACCTCGAAGTGGTGCTGCTGCGCGACTTCGAGGAGCTGACCATCGCCGAGATCGCGGAACGGCTCGACGAACTGCCGGGCGCCGTGAAGAGCCGGCTGCACCGCGCGCGGGCGCTGGTGCGCGAGTATTTGCTGGGGGGCGATGCGACAATTGCCGGGCCATGACAGACACCCTCACGATCACCCGCCCCGACGACTGGCACCTGCACGTGCGCGACGGCGCCGCCCTCGAAGCCGTTGTTCCCCACAGCGCGCGCCAGTTCGGCCGCGCGCTGATCATGCCGAACCTGCGTCCCCCCGTGACCACCGCCGCGCAGGCCGTGGCCTATCGCGACCGCATCCGTGCCGCCGTGCCCGCAGGCACCGCCTTCGAGCCCGTGATGTCGCTCTACCTCACCGACAAGCTGCCGCCCGAGGAAATCGCGCTGGCTGCCGAGGCCGGCGTGCGCGCGCTCAAGCTCTACCCGGCCGGCGCCACCACCAACAGCGATGCCGGCGTGACCGACATCCGCAAGACCTACAAGACGCTCGAAGCCATGCAGAAGCACGGCCTGCTGCTGCTGGTGCACGGCGAGGTGACCGACCCCGCCATCGACCTGTTCGACCGCGAGGCCGTTTTTGTCGATCGCGTGATGATTCCGCTGCGCCGCGACTTCCCCGAACTGAAGGTGGTGTTCGAGCACCTCACCACCAAGGAAGGCGCCCACTACGTGCGCGACGCCGGCCGCTTCACGGCAGCCACCATCACGGCGCATCACCTGCTCTACAACCGCAACGCCATCTTCACCGGCGGCATCCGCCCGCACTACTACTGCCTGCCCGTGCTCAAGCGCGAGACGCACCGCGTGGCACTGGTCGAGGCGGCCACCAGCGGCAGCGACCGCTTCTTCCTGGGCACCGACAGCGCGCCGCACCCGGCGCACCTGAAGGAACACGCACTTGGCTGCGCCGGCTGCTACACCGCGCTCACGGCGATCGAGCTGTATGCCGAAGCCTTCGACAACGCGCAAGCGCTCGACAAGCTCGAAGGCTTCGCGAGCTTCCACGGCCCCGACTTCTACAGCCTGCCGCGCCACACCGACACCATCACGCTCAAGCGCGAAAGCTGGACCGTGCCTGAGACCGTGCCCTATGGCGATGCCACGCTGAAGCCGCTGCGCGGCGGCGAAACCGTCAACTGGAAGCTCTTGTGAGTCTTTCATCACGCGATCAGTCGCTCAACGCGCGGCATCTGAGGTTGGCAAGATCCCGTCGAGCAACACCACGGAACCGGCTTTGCCGGGCCGTTGGTGTTGCCCCCGGTGAGGGGGTGGGAGAAGCGACACGAAGTGCGCGCAGCCTGGGGGTGAGCCAATGATTCGCGTGATGCTGCTGATCGACGCCGACAACGTCTCGGCCGACGTGATCGAGCAGGCCGTGCAGCGCACGATGGACGAGTACGGCGCCATCCACGTGCGCCGCGCCTACTGCAATGCCGAGATGGCGGTGAACCGCCAGGCCCTGTTCAAGCGGCTGTCGGTGCGCCCGATGGTGAACCTGTCGACCGGCAAGAACAGCACCGACATCGCACTGGCCGTCGACGCCATCGACCTCGTGATCGACGAGCGTCCCGACGTGGTGGTGCTGGTCTCGTCCGACTCCGACTTCGCACCGCTCGTGATCCGCCTGCGCGAGAAGGGCTGCCGCGTTTGCGGCATCGGCCAGCAGGGCAAGACGGGCGAGGAAACGGTCGGCATCTACGACAGCTTCATGGACCTGGCGCACCACGGCGCAAGCTACGCCGCGCCCGCGGTGCGCACCACGCCCGCGAAGAAGGCGGCCTCCGCCAAATCGGTTGGCACCAAGACCTCGCGCGCGAAGAGCGCCGGCACGACGACCGCAGCCGCCCCCGCACCTGCAGCGAAGAAGGCCGCGGCGAAGAAGACGGCCCGCAAGACGGCCGCCAAGGCGCCCGCCGCGCCGCAACCGCAACCTCCGTCCGAAGCCGCCGAGTTCATCCTGCAGGCCGCGCCCGCATTGCGCAGCGGCAAGGACGTACCGCTCAACGACGTGGCGAAAGCCTTGCGCACCGCCGGCCTGCTCGGCAAGCACGGCAGCTCGCTCAAGCTGTTCGACAAGCTCACCGCGGAGTTCGCGGTGATGCAGCATCCCGACCGCATCCGCTGGACGGGCGCGCCCGCGCCTTGATCCTGCCGGCGGTCGACTGGGCGCAGCCCTGGCTTGCGCCCTATCGTTCGAGCGGCGAAGCGGTGGCGCAGGCCGCGCAGCATGGCGGAGTCGCCGCCGCGCTGCAGGGCATCAAGCCCGCGCAGGTGCCCGACTTCGTGCACCAGGACGCACTGCCTCCAGGCCAGGCCTACGAGGCGCACATCTTCCAGACCCGCAGCGTGCCCACGCGCGACAACCTTCACGACTTCTTCAACGGGCTCGTGTGGCTCGCGTTTCCGCACACCAAGCGCCGCCTCAACGAACTGCAGGCGGGCGAGATCGCGCGCAGCGGCGTCGCGGCCGTGCGCGGTCCGCTGCGCGACGCGCTCACGCTGTTCGACGAGAACGGCGCGCTGCTCGATGCGCCACCCGCGCTGTGGCGCGCGCTGGTCGCGCGCGACTGGCATGCGCTGTTCGTCACGCAACGCGGCCTGTGGAGCGAAGCGCGCCTGCTGCTGTTCGGGCACGCGCTGCTCGAAAAGCTGGTGACGCCGCGCAAGCCGATCACGGCGCACGTGCTGCTGCCTCGCGACATGGACGCACCGCCGGCCCTCGACGACGCAGCGATTGCGAAGAATTTCGATGCGGACTGGCTCCAAACGAAGCCTTTCGTACCCCTTCCGGTGCTCGGCGTGCCCGGCTGGTGCGCTGAAAATACAGCGGCATCCTTCTACGTCGACGCGGGGGTCTTCCGGCCCTTGCCGAACACCTTGCAGGTGTAGTTTTCGCGGGCTCGGGAGGCCCGCCGCAGCGCGTGCGCCGCACGCGGACTGCTTTCCATTTCAGAGGGGCTCAGACAACAACATGGACACCGTCATTCTTCTGCTCAAGGTCGGGCTGATTCTTTACGCGATCTACAGCTTCATCGTCTACGCCTCGCGCCGTTCCGGCAACCGCGATGCGCTGAAGGGCTTTCGCAACACGCCCGTGCTGCGCCGGATCACCGACGAAGAGAAATCCGCGCTGCAGCCTTTTCTGATGGGGCAGGGCCTCACGGTCGACGACGAGGTGCGCGAACTCCGCGGCGCCTTCCTGCGCCACGGCCTGCAGACGCAGGGCTCGTCGACCGAGCACGACACCATCGGCGACGTCGACGTGCTGTTGCCCTACGACGCCATCGAGTACATCGAGCCGCACAACGAGGCGCTGGTCGTGCTGAGCAAGAAATGCGCGGTGGTGATCCGCGTGAACGGCTTCGACCTGCTCGAAGGCCGCCAGCGCGCGCAGCGCCAACAGGCGCAGGACAAGCAATGGAAGCGCGGCGAAGCCGGCGCGCTGCCGAGCCTCGACGAAGTTGCCCAGGACGCGAACCCGCTCGCCCGCTACGAACGCGGCGAGGTCGACATCCTCGGCCAGCGCACCGAGACCCCCGAGGAAGTCGCGAGCCGCATGGGCCGCGGCGGCTGGGCGTCCTCCTTCGCATGGCTGGCCGCCTTCGTGCTGCTGTGGATCGCCACCTGGGACGCCACGCGCGGCGCGCAGGCCTACCTGCTGGGCGCGGGCCTGCTCGCGGCGCTGTGGGCCGCATGGCTTTTCGTGCGCCGGCCGTCGGCCACGGCGGCGGCGCGCCAGCCGCAACCCGTCAACCGCGTGCGCGGCATGCTCAACCAGATTGCCGTGGCCGACGCGCGCAACGTGGCGGTCAGGAAGGTCGGCATGTTCATCGGCGACAAGCTGAGCCTGGTGCTGCCTTCGCATTGGAGCAACCCCGCGTCGGTGCCGTACGGCGAGGTGATCGAGGCCGAGCTGCGCACCAGCGACTACAGCGCGGTGAGCTTCGGCGACAAGTGGTCCGTGGCCGACGAATGGCGGCGCTTCCGGCCCGTGTATTGGGGGCGCCACCTGCTGCTGTTGCTGGTCGGGCTGCTGGCCCTCGGCGCGCTGGCGCTGGCGGCGCCCGACCTGCGCGGCGAGGCGGCGGTGGTCGCGCATTGGATCTCGCATGCAAAGAGCCCTGGCTACGCCAACCCCGCGCAAGTGGGCGAGAACCCGCCGAAGTGGGCCAGCTTCGCGAACATGGAAGGCGAAGCCCGCTGCGAGATGGACATGAACGGCCGCAGCGAAGACTCGCACGCCGTGCCGGTCATCGACTGCACCACCGTGCGCTGGGCCGGCTCCGATCCCGTCGTGCCCGCGCTGGAGATTCCGCAGAGCGTGCTGGCGCTCGCCCGGGCGGACTTCATCCGCGCGTCGGAGAACGGCATGTCGGCCGCCCTGATGGCGATGCTGCGCATGCAGTTGGGCCAGGCGCCCGACCCGCTCGCGGCCTACCGCGCGCGCGAGAACGAGCCGATGATCGTGCGCGGCTTCGACCGTTCGGTGGCCATGATCGAGGCTGCCTGCCACGACAGCGGCGGCCTCTCGCCCGAAGCCTGCGCCCGCCTGCAGCGCGAACTCGTGCGCGCGATCGACGCGACCGTCGAGAAGGACGGTGCCGACACGCCAGTCACTACCTGGGCGGCGTTGGCCGCCAGCGCGAAGACGGGCGCGGAGAACACTGACCTCGTGCTGTCTCGCAGCCAGCTCGCGACCGTGCAGCGCGTGCTGCGGCAGGCCGTCGACAGCGTGGTCGCCGCGAAGATCGCGGCCGCGCGCCCGGCCATCGTGCCGGCCAAGGGCGGCGTGCTGCTGACGTCCACTTCCCGCATCGGCGATGCGCAGGGCAAGTCGGGTGAGTCCGACGCCGAGCCGGGCGAAGACGGCGCCGATGCCCCGGCCGATGACGCGCCCCGCGGTTCCCTGCTCGAACGCTGGGAGCGCCTGCGGCGCAATGCCACCACCGACGGCCTGCATCCCTTCGTGCTCGAGGGGTTGGTGACCGCCGTCGGCGAGGACGCCGAGGGCACGACGCTGGTGCGCATCGACCCGAGCCTGGACGCCGCGCGCACGGCCAGCGCCGGTGCGTACACGCTGTGGGCGCTGTTCGCGGCGCTGCTGGTGCTGGTCAACGGCATGCTGTTCGCGGTGCGCCTGACGCAGGGCATGCGCCGCAGCGCCCGCCTGCACGCCGACATCGCCACGCGCCCGGCACCGGGAACGACAGGCCTCTTCTGAGTTCACCGACAGGCCTTTGCGCGGCCGGGGAATACCCGGGCGTTGGAACTTTTGCTCCTATCATGTTTCTACCGGCTGCCGCCGGCCGGAGCGCCCCACAACGCACAACAACACCCAGGACCTCCATGCCGCGCACGGCTTGAAGAGGGCCGTGAAGCCCTCATCTGGGTGGCAGATTTCCCCACGGAGAATTCAACTTGAAACGTATCCTTCTGTTCGTCCTGACCAATGTGATGGTCGTCGCGGTGCTCGGCGTCGTCGCCAGCCTGCTCGGCGTCAACCGCTTCCTCACGGCCAACGGGCTCAACCTGACCGCACTGCTCGGCTTCGCGCTGGTGATGGGCTTCGGCGGCGCGATCATCTCGCTGCTCATCAGCAAGCCCATGGCCAAGTGGACGGCCGGGCTGCGCATGATCGACAACCCCCAGTCGCCCGACGAGGCCTGGATCGTCGGCACGGTGCGCAAGTTCGCCGACAAGGCCGGCATCGGCATGCCCGAAGTTGCGATCTTCGAAGGCGAGCCCAATGCCTTCGCGACCGGCGCGTTCAAGAACTCGTCGCTGGTGGCGGTGTCCACCGGCCTGCTGCAGAACATGACGCGCGAAGAGGTTGAGGCCGTCATCGGCCATGAGGTGGCGCACATCGCCAACGGCGACATGGTCACCATGACGCTGATCCAGGGCGTGATGAACACCTTCGTCGTGTTCCTGTCGCGCGTGATCGGCTATGCGGTCGACAGCTTCCTGCGCCGCGGCGACGACCGCTCGTCGGGCCCCGGCATCGGCTACTACGTGAGCACCATCGTGCTCGACATCGTCCTGGGCTTTGCCGGCGCGATGGTGGTGGCCTGGTTCTCGCGCCACCGCGAGTTCCGCGCCGACGCCGGCTCGGCCGCGCTCATGGGCAACCGCCAGCCGATGATGAACGCGCTTGCGCGCCTGGGCGGCCTGCCGGCCGGCGAACTGCCGAAGGCGGTCGAAGCCATGGGCATCACCGGCAGCATCGGCAAGCTGTTTGCCACGCACCCGCCGATCGAGGAGCGCATTGCGGCGCTGCAGAACGCGCGCTGAGCAAGCTGCGGGGACGCAGCAAACATCGCGTCGCCCATGAAAAAAGCCGCCACAGTGATGTGGCGGCTTTTTGCATTGGGGCTGGCGCGCCGTGCTTCAGTCGGCGGCGGGCGCGTCGGGGGCGGCTTCTGCTTCGGGCGCTGCCTGCACGTCCGTTGCTGCCACAGCTGCTGCTGCCACAGCTGCTGCTGCCGCAGCGGCCTCTGCCCGCTTCTTGTCGTCGCGCACCCGCTGCAGCGTGCGCGTCACGTCGCCGGGCTTCATGCCGTACATGTCGGCGAACTCCTGCTCGCTTCGCCCGCTGGCCTCGAAGGCGCGCAGCAGCGCCTCGCGCTTGGCGGCCTGCTCGGCGAGTTCGGCCAGGGCTTCGTCGACCACGGCGTTGGCGTTCGCGTCACGCGAGCGCACGAGCACCGCATAGGCCTCGCGGTCGAGGCCCGAGGCCTCGACGGCCTTGGCGATGCGCGCCACCAGCTGCGGTCGCAGTTCTTCGGCGTTGCCGTTGTTGCGCAGCATGCGGCGGCGGTGCAGCTCGAGGATGGCGTGGTGCACATGCTCGGGCGCGACCGGGTCGAGCGCGTTGCCGTCGAGGTCGTGGCGCGCCAGGCCGGCGGCCACGGCTTCGAGGTAGCGCGTGGAGCGCGCGTGCTGGCCCATGGCGATCTTCAGGTCTTCGGCCTTGAAGTCCTCGGGATGGCGCGCAAGCAGTTCCTCGTACACGCCGAGCTTCAGCGGCACGAAGCGCGCGCCGAAGAGCTGCGGGTACAGCTCGAACAGGCGCTCCAGCACCGGGTTGACCTTGCGCGGCGCGCGCTGCGGTTGCTGCTGCTGCGCCTGCGCCTTCTGCTGCTGGGGCTGCTGCGCACGCGGGCCGCGGCCGGCGTTCTTCTGCCGCGGCGGGCGGGAGGCCTGCTGGGGTCGCTGCTGCTGCTGTTGCTGCGCCGGCGCGTCTGCGCCCGCGTCTGTTCCTGCACCGGCCTGCAGCTGCTTCAGCTGGTCGGCCATGTCCAGTTGCTGGCGCCGGGGCGGGCGGGCGTTCGTCTTGGGGGTGGCGGTGGAAGCGTCGGTCATGCGGGGGCGCTGTGGAAAGGATTGGAAAAAAGAAGGCCGGCGCAGCGCGTTCAGCGCGGCCGGAACATCCTGAAGAGATTGTCGGGGCTGACTTCGAAGTAGTCGCCCGGGCCGCCGCCGCGCAGGATGGGCTGCGCCGCGGCGGTGTCGTAGATGCCGTCCTTCAGCAGGTGGCGCGCGATGTGCACGCCCACCACTTCGCCGAGCACGAGCCAGGTCTGCACGGGCACGCCGTCCACGCCTTCGAGCTGCAGGATCTGCGTGAGCTTGCACTCGAAGGACACGGGGCTTTCGGCCACGCGCGGCACCGCGATGGTCCGCGAGGCGGCCGTGGCGAGGCCGGCGAGTTCGAACTCGTTCACCTCGGGTGGCACCGCCGCACAGGAGCGGTTCATCTGCTCGGCCAGCGGCCGGGTTGCCAGGTTCCAGCCGAACTCCCGCGTCTGGCGGATGTTATGCAGGCTGTCCTTGGCGCCGATGCTGGCGAAGCCGACGAGCGGCGGCGTGTAGTTGAAGGCGTTGAAGAAGCTGTAGGGCGCGAGGTTGAGCACGCCGTGCGCGTCCTGCGACGAGATCCAGCCGATGGGGCGCGGCCCGACCATCGCGTTGAACGGGTCGTGCGGCAGGCCGTGGCCCTTGGCGGGTTCGTAGAAATGGAAGTCGGCGCTGGCCATGCAGGTCTCGATGTCGGGTGGCGGCTCAGTGGCTCAGTGCCGAGGCTTCGGCCAGCACGCCGTGCGCCACGGCCTCGGCCACCTTGATGCCGTCCACGCCGGCCGACAGGATGCCGCCCGCGTAGCTTGCGCCTTCGCCGGCCGGGTAGAGGCCGCGCACGTTGAGGCTCTGGAAATCGTCGCCGCGCGTGATGCGGATCGGCGACGAGGTGCGCGTTTCGACGCCGGTGAGCACCGCGTCGTGCGTGTCGAAGCCCTTGATCTTGCGGCCGAAGGCGGGGAAGGCCTCGCGCATGGCCTCGATGGCGTAGGCCGGCAGCGCCTTGTGCAGGTCGGTCGGCGTTACGCCGGGCTTGTACGACGGAATCACGCTGCCGAGCGCGGTCGAGGGCCGGCCGGCGATGAAGTCGCCCACCAGCTGGCCCGGCGCGCGGTAGTCGCCGCCGCCGAGCACGAAGGCGTTGCTTTCGAGTTCGCGCTGCAAGGCGATGCCCGCGAGCGCATCGCCGGGGAAGTCTTTCGGGTCGATGCCCACCACGATGCCCGCGTTGGCGTTGCGCTCGTTGCGCGAGTACTGGCTCATGCCGTTGGTGACCACGCGGCCCGGCTCGCTGGTGGCCGCCACCACGGTGCCGCCGGGGCACATGCAGAAGCTGTAGACCGAGCGGCCGTTGCTCGCGTGGTGCACCAGCTTGTAGTCGGCCGCGCCGAGCAGTGGGTGGCCCGCATGACGGCCCCAGCGAGCGCGGTCGATCAGGCCCTGCGGGTGCTCGACGCGAAAGCCGATGGAGAAGGGCTTGGCCTCGATGTGCACGCCGCGCGCATGCAGCATCTCGAAGGTGTCGCGCGAGCTGTGGCCGAGCGCCATCACGACGTGGTCGGCGCGCAGTTCGCTGCTCGTGCCTGTGGTCTGGTCGAGCACGGTGAGGCCGCGAAGGTGGCCGTCTTCGATGTGCACGTCGGTCACGCGCTGCTCGAAGCGGATCTCGCCGCCCAGCGCCACGATCTGCTCGCGGATGTTCTCCACCACCTTCACCAGCTTGAAGGTGCCGATGTGCGGATGCGCGACGTAGAGAATTTCGGGCGGCGCGCCGGCCTTCACGAACTCTTCCATCACCTTGCGGCCGAGGAAGCGCGGGTCCTTGATCTGGCTGTAGAGCTTGCCGTCCGAGAAGGTGCCGGCGCCGCCTTCGCCGAACTGCACGTTCGACTCGGGGTTGAGCACGCTCTTGCGCCACAGGCCCCAGGTGTCGCGGGTGCGCTGGCGCACGGTCCTGCCGCGTTCGAGCACGATGGGTCTGAAGCCCATCTTCGCGAGCATCAGCGCCGCGAAGATGCCGCAGGGCCCGAAGCCGACCACCACCGGCCGCGCCGTGCCTTCGGCCGCATTGGCCGGCGGCGTGTAGCGCATGTCGGGGGCGTTCTGGATGTGCGGATGGCCGGCGTGCTTCGCGAGCAGTGCGGCTTCGAGCTTCGCGTCCTTCAACTGCACGTCGCAGATGTAGACCGTGAGCAGTTCGATCTTGCGCGCGTCGAAGCTGCGCTTGTAGACGGTGTGGGCGGCGATCGCTTCGAGGGGGACGTCGAGCGTCCTGGCGATCAGTGCGGCCAGCGCGTCGGGCGCGTGGTCGAGCGGGAGTTTGAGTTCGGAGATTCTCAGCATGGCGTGGGGCTTGTAGTTATCAAGCAGGCCGCGCATTTTAAGCGCCTGGGCGCTATGAAAGGGATAGCGGGTCAGGCAGGTAGGAAGCCTTCTACCGACAAGTACCGCTCGCCAGTGTCGTAGTTGAAGCCCAGCACCACCGCATCGGGCGCCAGCGAGGGCAGCTTCTGCGCGATGGCCGCGAGCGTGGCGCCCGACGAGATGCCGACCAGCATGCCTTCCTCGACCGCGCAGCGGCGCGCCATTTCGCGCGCCGGTTCGGCGTCGACCTGCAGCACGCCGTCGAGCAGCGAGGTGTCGAGGTTCTTCGGGATGAAGCCCGCGCCGATGCCTTGAATGGGGTGCGGTGCCGGCGCGCCGCCGGAAATCACCGGCGAGGCCACCGGCTCGACCGCGAACACCTGCAGCTTGGGCCACTTCTTCTTCAGCACCTTCGCCACGCCCGTGATGTGGCCGCCCGTGCCCACGCCGGTGATCAGCACGTCGACGCCGTCGGGAAAGTCCGCCGCGATCTCCTCGGCCGTGGTGCGCACGTGCACGTCGACATTCGCGGGGTTGTTGAACTGCTGCGGCATCCACGCGCCGGGCGTGCCGGCCACGATTTCCTCGGCGCGCGCGATGGAGGCTTTCATGCCCCCGGCGCGCGGCGTCAGGTCGAAGGTGGCGCCGTAGGCCAGCATCAGGCGGCGGCGCTCGACCGACATGCTGTCGGGCATCACCAGGATCAGCTTGTAGCCCTTCACGGCCGCGACCATCGCGAGGCCGATGCCGGTGTTGCCCGAGGTCGGCTCGACGATGGTGCCGCCGGGTTTGAGCGCGCCGCTCTTCTCGGCGTCTTCCACCATCGACAGCGCGATGCGGTCCTTGATCGAGCCGCCGGGGTTGGCGCGCTCGGATTTGACCCAGACCTGCTGTTTCGCATTGCCGAACAGGCGGTTGATACGGATGTGCGGCGTGTTGCCGATGGTCTGGAGGATGTTCTGGGCCTTCATGGAATCTCCTTGGGTCGATGCGTTTGACGGATGGACAGCGCGCATTGTGGGACCAGCCCGCCCATGCGCCCGGGCAGGGGCGATAATCCACCCCGTGAAGCACGCCAGACCGCCGCTGGTGCAAGCCCGAAAGGGGCGACACCTTCGGGTGCCGCGTCGAAAGACCGCACTGGAGGAACGTCCGGACTGCACAGGACAGCGCAGGAGTTAACGACTCTCCACCGTGAGGTGAGGATCAGAGCAACAGAGACGAGCCGATTGAGTTCGGGTGAAACGGGCAATCTCTGCGCGCAGCAACACCAAGTAGGCCAGTATCGAGGTGGTTCCGCTGAGCTGGCGGGTAGGTGGCATCGAGCCGTTTGGCGACAAACGGCCCAGAGTAATGGCGGTCACGTCGAGGGCTTCGCAAGAGGCCCTCGATGCACAGAATCCGGCTTATCGGCGGGCTTCACACTTTTCTTCCCTTTTCCTTTTTCGCGCCTTCGACTGCTGAAGGCGGGCGGCAGCCTTGCCGCCAGCATGGATTGGTAGTTACCCGTATAATCGATAGCATGCTAATTAATAGGCGGCTATCTTGAGCAAATCGAGCAACTCCTCCCCAAAGCGCGAAAACGCGCTGATGCGGCTCGGCATGGCGCTCTCGGTGCTGCAGCGCGGCTACCGCGCGTCGGCGGACAGGGCGGTGGCGCACGTCGGCGTGTCGCAAACGCTGGCCTGGCCGATCGTGATGCTCGGGCGCATGAACGGCGAAGTGCGCCAGGGCGTGCTGGCCGATGCACTGGGCATCGAAGGCCCGTCGCTGGTGCGCTCGCTCGACCAGTTGGTGGAGGCCGGTTTCGTCGAGCGCCGCGAAGATCCGGCCGACCGCCGCGCCAAGACCTTGCACCTCACGCCCGCAGGCAAGGCCGCCTGCGCGCCCATCGAGGCGGCGCTGAGCCTGATGCGCGGCGAGCTGTTCGAAGGCGTGTCCGACGACGACATCGCTGCCTGCCTGCGCGTGTTCGGCGTGCTTGAGGAGCGCCTGGGGCGCCCGGTCCCGGCGCCGCAGGCGCAGCAATCGCCGCAGGAAGGGCGCAGGTAAGAAATGCCCGCGCTCCGTCTTCCGCGCTTCAGCCGCGCGGAGCTTCTCTTTTCCGGCAAGAGCTTCGCCGCCGCCATGTTGGCGATGTACCTCGCCAGCCGTGCCGGCCTGCCGCGCCCGTTCTGGGCGCTCATGACCACCTACGTCGTCGCCCATCCGCTGGCCGGCGCCGTTCGCTCGAAGGCGCTGTACCGCTTCTGCGGCACGCTCATCGGCTGCACCGCGACCGTGCTGATGGTGCCCGCGCTGTCCAACGCGCCGGAACTGCTGACGCTGGTGCTCGCGCTGTGGGTGGGGCTGTGCCTGTGCATCTCGCTGTTCGACCGCACGCCGCGCTCCTACGTGTTCATGCTCGCGGGCTACACGGCCGCGCTGATCGGCTTTCCGTCGGTGCAGACGCCGCTCGCGCTGTTCGACACCGCCGTGGCGCGCGTGGAAGAAATCGGCCTCGGCATCTTCTGCGCCACGCTGGTCCACAGCCTCGTGCTGCCGGCGGGGCTTGCGCCGACCGTGCTGGGCCTGCTCGATCGCACGCTGCTCGACGCGCGCAAATGGCTCGGCGACCTGCTGCAGCCCGCCGGCCGCAGCAGTGGCGCCGAGCCGAAGCGCCTCGACGACGACCGCCGCCGCCTCGCAGGCGACATTACGCAACTGCGCCTGCTCTCCACCCACGTGCCCTTCGACACCACGCACCTGCGCTGGACCGCCGGCGCGATCCGCGCGATGCAGGACCGCGTTGCCGCGCTCACGCCCGCGCTCTCGGCCGTCGAAGACCGCCTGCAGGCGCTGGAGCAGGCCGAAGGGCAACTCGCACCCGACGTGGCCGCGGTGCTCGCGCAGGCCGCGCAGTGGCTGCGCGAGGAGGCCGAACCTGCCTCCGCCCACAGTGCCGAGCGCCTGCAAGCCCTGCGCCGTGCCATCGACGCATTGAGCGCCGCTCCTGCCGACGCGCAGCAGCCCACGCCATGGGGCCGCGCCCTGCGCATCGGCCTCGCCGGGCGCCTCGAAGAACTCGTCGACGGCTGGACTGCCTGCGCCCGGCTGCGCCTGGACATCGACGAAGGCTTGAAGGGCGCCGCGCCGCTGCGCCGCACGGCAGCGCTCGGCAGCCGCGTGCTGCACCGTGACTACGGCATGGCGCTGCTGTCGGCGCTCGCGGCCGTCATCGCCATCTGCCTGTGCGGCGCGTTCTGGATCGTCACCGGCTGGCCCATGGGTTCGGCGGCCACCATGATGGCCGCCGTCTTCTGCTGCTTCTTTGCCACCATGGACGACCCCGTGCCGGCGATCCACGGCTTTCTCAAGTGGACGCTGTGGTCCATCCCGATCTCGGCGCTCTATGTGCTGGTGCTCATGCCCACGGTGCAGGACTTCGGCATGCTTGTCGTCATCTGCGCGCCGCTCTTCCTGCTGCTGGGCTTCTACCTGCCGCGTCCGACGCATTTCATGCCCGCGATGGCGCTGATCTTCGGCGTGGCCGGCACGCTCGCGCTGCACGACACCGCCAGCTCCGACCTCGTGAGCTTCATCAACAGCATGATCGGCCAGATCGTCGGCGTGCTGGTCGCGGCGCGCGTCACGCGGCTCGTGCGTTCGGTCGGTGCCGACTGGAGCGCGCGCCGCATCCAGCGCGCCACCTGGCGCGAGCTCGGCGACATGGCCGCCTCGCCGCAGCCGCAGTATGCGCAGAGCGATGCGTACGCCGTGCGCATGCTCGACCGCATCGGCCTGCTCGCGCCGCGCATCGCGCAGGCGGGCGGCACCGTCGAAGGCGTGGCCGCCAACGACGCGCTGCGCGACCTGCGCATGGGCGCTGACATCGCCGTGCTGCAGCGCGTGCGCGCCCAGCTGCCGTTGGCCACCTCGGCCGCGCTGCTGGGCGGCATCTCGCGCTTCTTCCGCCAGCGCGCCGAAGGCCGCACGAACCCGCGCCCGCTCGACCTGCTGCCGCAGATCGACGAGGCACTCGGTGCCGTGCTTGCCGCGCGCGGCACCGCTTCTTCCGCCGCATCGCGCTCGGCCGTCACCGCACTGGTCGGCCTGCGCCGCAATCTCTTTCCCGATGCGCCGCCCAGGCTGGCGGGCGCAGCGCTCACCCAAGGAGCTTCCGCATGATCGGTGAAGCCAGTTTCTACGGACTCTACGTGCCCTGGATCATGGTGCTGGCCCTCGGCGCGCTGCTCGCGCTGTGGGGCGTGCGCCGACTGCTTGCGGCCGCCGGCGCCTACCGCTGGGTGTGGCACCCCGCGCTGTTCGACATGGCGCTGTACCTGTTGCTGCTCTACGCACTGAGCCGCCTCACTTCCTACCTTCAATGACAACGAGATTCCGATGACAGCCCCCCGTTCCTCCGCAGACAACCCATGGGCCCGGCGCCTCGGGCGCGTTCTTCTCACCGTGGCCGTGGTGGCCGCCGCCGTGTGGGCCGGCCTGCGCCTGTGGGACCACTACGAACTCGCGCCGTGGACGCGCGACGGCCGCGTGCGCGCCAACGTCGTGCAGATCGCACCCGACGTGTCGGGCCTCGTCACGGCAGTACCGATCCGCGACAACCAGCCGGTCGCCGCCGGCACGCTGCTGTTCGAAGTGGACCGCGCCCGCTACGACCTCGCCGTGCGCCAGGCCCAGGCAGCGCTCGCCGCGCAGCGCGCGATGAGCGCCCAGGTGCAGCGCGAGAACGCGCGCAACGCGGGCCTCGACGACCTGGTGTCGAAGGAGTCGCGCGAGCAGACCCGTTCGCGTGTCGAGCAGATGCAGGCCGCCGTCGCGCAGGCCGAGGTGGCGCTCGACTCGGCCCGCCTCAACCTGCAGCGCGCCCAGGTGCGTGCGCCGGCCGACGGCCTCGTCACCAACCTCGACCTGCGCCAGGGCAGCTACGCCGCGGCGGGCCGCCCGGTGCTCGCGCTGGTCGATGCGCAGTCGTTCTACGTCGAAGGCTATTTCGAGGAAACCAAGCTGCCGCGCATCCATCTCGGCGACCGCGTGCGCGTCACCCCGATGGGCGGCGGCGCGGTGCTCGAGGGCGCGGTCGACAGCGTGGCCGCCGGCATTGCCGACCGCGACCGCTCCACCAGCGCCAACCTGCTGCCCAGCGTGAACCCGACCTTCAACTGGGTGCGGCTCGCGCAACGCATTCCGGTGCGCATCAAGCTCGATCCGCTGCCGCAGGGCGCACGCCTCGTCGCGGGCCAGACGGTCACGGTGCAGGTGCTGGGGAACAAGCCGGCGCACAGCGCCGTGGCACCGGCAGCCGCGCCGCAGAAGGGATGAACGCCATGAGCCGCTTCGCATTTCGCCTTGCATCGCTGGCCGTCGCCGCCGGGCTCGCGGCCTGCGCGGCGGTCGGTCCCGACTACCGCCAGCCGCCCGAGGCGCTGGCCAGCCAGGGCGCCGCCGCGCGGCCCTTTGCCGAGGCGTCCTCCAACGCCGCGCCGCTGCCCGCCCACTGGTGGCGCCTGTACCACGACCCGCTGCTCGACAGGCTGGTCGAACAGGCCCTCGCGCACAACACCGACCTGCGCCAGGCCGTCGCCAACCTCGAACGCGAACGCGCCATCGAAGACGAAGTGGCCGGCGCCAAGTACCCGACCATCGGCGTGAACGGCGGCCCTTCGTTCGGCCATGTGTCGGGGCTGTCGCTGCTGCAGAAGGGCTACGAGCCGCCGAGCACCTTCAACTACAGCGCGGGCGCTTCGCTGTCGTACCAGGTCGACCTGTTCGGCCAGATCCGCCGCGGCATCGAGGCCTCGCAGGCCAACACCCAAGCCGCCGAAGCCGCGCTCGACCTCGTGCGCGTGAACGTTGCGGCCGGCACCGCGCGTGCCTACGCCGAAGCCTGCGCTACCGGCCTTCGCCTGCAGATCGCAGAGAAGTCTGTCGCCTTGCAGCAGGACGCCGTCAACGTCACCGACCGCCTGCAACGTGCAGGCCGCGCCGGTGCCATCGACGCAGGCCGCGCGCGTGCGCAACTGCAGCAGCTCAACGCCGCCTTGTCCCCGCTGAAGGCCGAACGCCAGGGCGCGCTCTATCGCCTTGCCACGCTGACTGGCGCAGTGCCGCAGGACTTCCCGCGCGAAGTGGCCGACTGCACCGTGCCGCCGCGCGTGGCTGGCACGCTGCCGGTCGGCGACGGTGCCGCGCTGCTGCGCCGCCGCCCCGACATCCGCCAGGCCGAGCGCAGCCTTGCGGCATCGACCGCGCGCATCGGCGTCGCCACGGCCGAGCTCTATCCCAAAGTCACGCTGGGCCTTTCAGGCTCCTCCGCCGGCCATGCCGACGACTTCGGCCGCAAGGACACCTTCGCCTGGAGCCTCGGCCCGCTGATCTCGTGGACCATTCCCAATACAGGCGTCGCACAGTCCCGCATCGCCCAGGCCGAGGCCGGCACGCGCGCCGCGCTCGCCAAGTTCGACGGCACGGTGCTCACCGCGCTGCGCGAAACCGAGACTGCACTCGGCACCTACGCGCGCGAACTCGATCGCCACGCCGCGCTGCAAGCCTCGCGCGACGAAAGCGCGAAGGTCGCCGCGCAGGCGCGTCAGCTCTACCAGAACGGCCGCACCGGCTACCTCGATTCGCTCGACGCCGAACGCTCGCTGGCCGCCAGCGAAGCCGCCCTCGCGGCCAGCGAGGCGCAGCTGGCCGACGACCAAGTGGTGCTGTTCATGGCGCTCGGCGGCGGCTGGGAGCCCGACGACGCGCACCTTGCGCAGGGCGCAACGCCGATCACCGCGAAGCAGTGACCGCGGCCCTCAGCGTGCGAACAGCCAGCCGCCCTTGGGCTGGCGCACCAACTCGTGGCGCTTGACGGCGCGTTCCTCACCGTCGTCGCCCACGTAGACCACCTCGAAGCGCAGCAGCTTCGGCGTGACCATCTTCCAGTTCTGGATGCGCTTGACCGTCACGCAGGCGGTCTTGTCGTGGTACTGCATCTCCGACATCGGGCCGCCCTGGAAGCCCGTGGCGTCGAACAGGCGGCCGGGCGCGGCGAAGGGGTTGAGCACCGCGCCGTTGCGCGCGGTGATGCAGCCTTCGGTCCGCACGAAGGACTCGATGGTCGGCGAGGCGCTGCGCACCACCTTTCCCACAGCCGGGCTGGGGGGCTTGACGCCGATGGCGTCGCGGATGCGCTCGACCTGCTCCTCGGTGATGGGCGCGAGGCCGTCCTTCGAGACAACGGCCGGCGGCGGCGCTGGGGGCGCGGACGGCGTTGACGGCGTGAGAAGCGTGCAGCCCGCCACCAGTGCCAGCGGCACGGTGCAGGCCAGGGCGGTGCTCGGTGTTCCGAACTTCATTGGCTCAGTCTCCCTGTCGGCGGCCCATCGGGGCCACGGCTGAAAATTGCGGGCCGCGAACTTGCGGTGCATCGTTGTTCAGAAGCGTTCGTGGGGTGCGAGATAGCGCCACTGGCCGGGCTGCAGCCCCGCCAGCGGCACGCGGCCGATGCGGATGCGCCGCATCGCAAGAATGCGCAGGCCCACGCCGTCGCAGATATTGGCGATCTGCCCCGGCCGCGCGCCCTTGAGCGCGAAGCGCAGGCCCGTTTGCTCGTCGCTCTGGCGGCCGATGCTCACGCGCGCGGGCGAGCGCTCCAGCCGCGCCAGCACCTCGGGGCTCACCGGGCCGGCCACGTCCACCATCACCTCGTGCTCGAGGATGCCCGCGTCTTCCTGCAGCTTGCGTTCGATGCGGAATTCCTGCGTGTAAGCGACCAGCCCGCTGGCGCCGGTCTCGAGCGGCGTCATGCAGTGCTGCGCCTTCGCATGCGCCGGCAGAAAACGCAGTCCGGCGCGCTCGGGCTCGTGATGGTTCGCAGCCACCAGCAGGCGGTGCGCGATGTCGGTGGCCATGCCTGCAGGCTTGTACAGCAGCAATGTGACGGGCAGCACGGGCTCGGGCTTTGCGCCGGCCTCGATCTCGACCTGCTGGTGCGGCAGCACGCGCGACTGCGGCAGCATCTGCGGCACGCCGTCCACGCGCACCGCACCGTTCTCTATCAGCAGCTCGGCCTCGCGCCGCGACACGCCGGCCAGCGCCGCCACGCGCTTGGCGAGGCGGATGCCCTCGTCTTCACCCGGAGAGTTCCTGTTGTTGTTGGTCATCGAGCCACCGCCAGTCGCCGGATGCGCGCCACGTGCGCGGCCAGCGAGCGGGCCGCCACCGGCCACATGCGTTCGGGCACGTCGTCGTAGGCCAGCGGCAGCCATTGCTCGGGCGTGCCTTCGGGCAGCTTCTGCATGGCGGCTGCGATCCTGGCCTCGCGCTTGAGCCGGTGCGCCTTCAGCATGCCGATGGCGGTGCGGGCAAAGCCGATCACGTAGCCATGCGCGGGCAGGATGAAGTCGATGCCGCCGGCCGCGCAGGCCGCATCGAGCGTGTCGAGCGAATCGAGGTATGCCGTCATGTCGCCATCGGGCGGATCGACCACCGTGGTGCTGCCGTTGAGGATGTGGTCGCCGGAGAACAGCAGCCCGTCTTCTTCCAGCACCAGGCACAGGTGGTTGGCCGCATGGCCGGGCGTGTGGATCACGCGCAGCGTGTGGGCGATGGGCTCGCCTTCGGCCGTGGTGCCCGACAGCACGAGCCGCTGGCCATCGGCCAGTTCGCGCTCGGGCGTGAAGCGCGCGCTGGCGCGAGCTGTAGGCTTCGAGGCCAGACCGAGGATCGGCGGCTTGGCGTTCTTGCACAGCGCCTGCAGCGGCGCCGCGCCCGGCGAGTGGTCGGCATGCGAGTGCGTGCAGACGATCATGCGGATGTCGCCCTGCGTGGCGCCCCACAGCCGGCCGATGTGGCCGGCGTCGTCCGGACCCGGATCGATCACGATGTAGCCTGTGGCCGCATCGCCCACGATGTAGCTGTTGGTGCCCGGGCCGGTCATCGCGCCCGGGTTGGGCGCGGTGAAGCGCATCACGTTCTTCAGCAGCGGCACCGGGCGTTCGCTCTGCCAGTCGAGTGCGTGCATGACCTGTCCGTCGGGGCACACCAGCGCGAGCTCGCCGAACGGCGATTCGTGCTCCATGTAGCGCGCGTCCTCGCCCTTGAGCAGGCCGGCGCGCGGGCAGCTGGTCCACAGCGGGGTCTCGCCGGCGCAGGCTGCGAGCAGGGCATCCACGGTGGCATATGCGGCCATGCGCTGCAGCGTGCGCACGGTCGGGAAGATCATGAAGAAGCTGCCTGCCGCATGGCGCGCGAGTGCATCGGCGGGGCGCACCCAGCAGGGCTCGAACTGTTCGCTCTCGTCGGCCGCGGGCTCCTGGCCTTCGGGCATGCGCGCCACCAGGAAGGGCACGTCGAAGCGCCTGGGCAGGTCGCGGTCGGTGATCCAGTGCGCGAAGGTGAACACGCGGTCTGCATCGAGCATCAGCCCGCGTGCCGCGCATTGATCTGCAAAGGCCGTGCCCGCCGTGTTGCCGCGGTCCATGGCGGCGATGTCTTCGGCGTTGGCGGGCCGCCCGTCGGCATGGTGCGCGAGCAGCACGCCCAGCTCCTCGAAAGCCTCGCGAATGGCCGCGATGGCCTGCGTGCGCTGCAGGCCGCTTTGCGTGGGTCGATGCGCGGCGATGCGCTGGGCCGCTTCGTCGGCGGCGTCGATCTGGCCGCCGGGAAATACGTAGGCGCCGGGCGCGAAACTGGCGCTGGCCGAGCGGCGGGTCATGAGCACTTCGATGCCGGCGGCGCTGTCGCGCAGCAGCAGCACGGTGGCGGCCGCGCGCGGGGGCGCGGGCTCGCGTGGGATGTGTAGTTGTTGGGTGGAACGGACCATGGGGCGATTATGGAGAGCAGGCACGCGGCGTGCATGCCGCGCATAAGCTCATATGGAATCGGGCATCAGCGGCGCGCCACAATGCGCGCTTGCACCGCTTGCCTCGCAGAAAGACAGTCATGTTTCATTCTCCCTTCTCTCGAATTGGCCGCCGCGCACTGCTGCTGGCCGCTGCCTCGCTCGTTGCGCCCGCCGCCTTCTCCCAGCAGGACTGGCCGCAGCAACCCGTCACGCTGATCATGGGCTTTCCGGCCGGCTCGGGCGTTGACGTGGTGGCCCGCGTCATCCAGGAACCGCTGTCGAAGCAACTCGGCAAGCCCGTCGTCATCGACTACAAGTCGGGCGCCGCCGGCAACATCGCCAGCGAGTACGTGGCGCACGCCAAGCCCGATGGCTACACGCTTTCCTTCGGCACCGCAGCCACGCACGGCAGCAACGCCGCGCTCTACAAGAAGCTGCCCTTCGACGTGGAGGCCGACTTCGTGCCGGTGGCGCCGGTGCTCGACGTTTCGAACGTGCTCACCATCAATCCCGACGTGATCAACGTGCGGACCTTGAAGGAATTCGTCGAGCTGGTCAAGGCAAATCCCGGCAAGTACAACTATGCGTCTACAGGCAACGGCGCGGGCACGCACATGGCCTTTGCCGAATTCAATTCGCGCCTCGGCCTGAACATGGTGCACGTGCCCTACAAGGGCGGCCCCGAGGCGATCACGTCGGTGGTGCGCGGCGAGACCTGCTGCATCATGAACCAGGTGCAGACCGTGCTGCCGCACTACAAGGCCGGCAAGGTGCGCCTGCTGGGCGTGACCACCGCCGCCGCGGTGCCGGCCGTGAAAGAAGTGCCCACCATCGCCTCGAGCGGCCTGCCGGGCACCAAGGGCTTCGACAGCTCGATCTGGTTCGGCATCTTCGCGCCGAAGGGCACCGACCCGCAGATCGTCGACAAGCTCAACGCGGCCGTGAAGGCGGTACTTGAAACCCCTGAGATCCGCGAGCGCTTCGAGAGCCAGGGCAATACCGTGCGCATCGAGTCGCCGGCACAGTTCAAGAAGACTGTGCACGACAACCGCGTGAAGTGGGCGGAGGTTGCGAAGGCTGCGAACATCAGCATCGATTGAGGCCTTGGGGGTGTGCGCAGGCCATCGGGTAACTCCCTCCGCGAATGTCCCCCGGCCTGCGGCCTCCTCCTTTATTTCGCTGCGTGAGTCACCCGACGCCCTGCGCACAAGGGCACGCTGCTGGTGCCCGCCGATCAACGACTGCTCTGAGCACGATCACGCCGCCCGGGCTGCCGCGCCGCGCGCCGGTATCGTCATCGCGATGACGCCGGCCACGATGCATGCAAGCCCGATCCATGCGGTGGGCGCCAGCCGCTCGCCCAGAAACATCACACCGATCATCACGCCGATGGGCACGCGCAGGTAGGCCTGCGCGGCAGTGGACATCGGCCCCAGCGTCTTGATGAGCCTGAAGTAGATGGTGAAGGCCAGCGCGGTGGACAGCACCGCGAGCGCCAGCACCGCTAGCATCGACGCGGCCGACGGCGCGAGCGTCCACGGCCGGTCGATGGCAAGGCTTGCGGGCAGCAGCATCGCCGCGCCGCTGATCAGCGAACCGGCGGCCGGCACCATCGGGTCCAGCCCCTTGAACACGCGGCCGAACATCGCGGCGCAGCCGTAGCAGACGGCGGCCGCCACCAGCGCGAGCTGCGCGAGCAGCGAATGCCCGAGCCCGTTCAGCGCCTCGAAGCCCACGATCAGGCAGATGCCCGCCAGCCCCGCGCTCACGCCGAACAGGCGGCGCAGCGTGGGCTTGTCGGAGCCGCCGAGGCCCAGCCCCAGCAGGAAGATGAAGATCGGCGAGGTCGAGTTGAGGATGGTCGCCAGGCCGGCATCGACGCTGCGCTCCGCCCACGCGATGAGCGTGAAAGGCAACACGCTGTTCAGGCATGCCTGCAGCACGAAACGCCGCCACATCGCCGGTTCCTTCGGCAGCTTCACGCCGCGCATGCGCAGCACCGCGAGCAGCAGCAGGCCGGCGATCAGCGTGCGCGCCGCAATCAGCGTGACGGGCGGGATCGTCGCCACGCCGATCTTGATGAAGGTGTACGAGGCGCCCCAGCAGGTGGCGAGCACCGTGAGCAGCGCCCATTCGAAGGCCAGGTTGGCGCGGGACTTGTCGATGGAGGAGGGTGTGGATGCGTGCATGGTGCGCCGATCATTCCCCGACCGGCGCGGCCACACTTCGGCCGCGAGCGAAGCGTGGATGCCTCAGTGGTCGTGCGCGTGCGGTTTGCTGCTCCTGTTGCCGCTGCTGGTGGCGCCGCCGTTCAGCAGCGTCGCCAGGTCCACTTCCTGCTCGGCCGCCGCGCCCGCGATCACGCGCTGCTCCAGCTCGTCCAGATGCTCCAGCGCCACCGCCAGCGCCTTGTCGAGCGACTTGCCCGTGGTCAGCGCCTCGATGATCTGCTCATGCTCGCGCGGCGCGCAGCTCGCGGCCTCGGCGGAGTCGTAGAGCGCCTTGTAGAGCTCGGTGTTCGAAATCAGCCGCCGGATGTACGACAGCAGTTCCTCGCTGTTCGCCATCTGCGCCAGCAGCAGGTGGAAATCGCCCGCCAGCCGGACCGCGTCTTCGCGCCGGCCTTCCTTGAAGGCCTTTTGCTCCGCCTGAACGTGCTTGCGAAGCGCGGCCACCTGCTCGCGCGAGAGATTGCCGAAGAGCGTGGTCACCAGCCCCGCCTCCACGATGCGGCGCGCGCGGTAGATGCCGCGCATGTCGTCGATGGACGGGTTGGGCACGAAGGCGCCCCGGTTGTGCTCCAGCACCAGCCGCTTTTCCGAGCCCAGCCGCGCCAGCGCCTTGCGCACCGCGCCGCGCGTGCAGCCCAGCGCTTCGGCCAGCGCGCGCTCGCGCAAAGGCGTGCCGGGGCGCAGCTTGCCGCTCAGCAAGGCCTTGGAGACCGCGCCGTAGACGCGTTCGTCCACGTTCGGGTCGTCGGCTTCGGTGAGCTCGGGGGAGGGGGCGGTCGCTGGGGATTTGCGGGCGGCGGAGGGCATAGGCAACCGGATTATTGCTTGCGTACCGCACCCTCAGGGAAAGCCCCCGGATTGACTCGGGCCCCTGCGCTCCGTACCATCCGCATCCGTTTGGTTAACCAAATAAAATTGTATGGTTAACCAAAACTACAGAAAATCCCAACCCGAGACAAGAATCGAGGCCCCCATGAAATCCGCCAAATGGCTTGCCGCGCTGCCGGTCGCCGCCTTCTTCAGCGGGGGATGGCTGTCCTCCGTCGCTCCCACCTTCGTGCTCGGCATGCCCTTCCTGATGGTGTGGAACGTCAGCTGGCTGGTGCTGACCTCGCTCATCATGGTGGTCATCGACCGCGCCGAAGGCGACATCGACGCGCCTTCTTCCTCCACCGGAGGCGCGCGATGAACGCGGCACTCGGCGTCATCGCCCTGTTCGTCATCGGCGCGCTGGGCCTCGCCGTGCTCGCGCGGCGCGGGCGCACCATGAGCCTGGAGCAATGGGCGATCGGCGGGCGCGGGCTGGGCGCCATCATGGTGTTCCTGCTGATGGCGGGCGAGTCGTTCTCCACCTTCACCTTCCTGGGCGCGAGCGGCTGGTCGTACAGCAAGGGCACGCCGGCCTTCTACATCCTGGCCTACGGCGGGCTGGCCTACCTCATGGCCTTCTGGATGCTGCCGGCCATCTGGCGCTACGCCACCGCGCACAAGCTGGTGTCGTTTTCGGACTTCTTCGCGCACAAGTACGACAGCCGCGCGCTGGGCGTGCTGGTGTCCATCGTGGCGCTCATGGGCATGGTCGCGCTGCTCACCATCCAGCTGCGCGGGCTGGGCATCATCGTGTCGGAGGCCTCGTACGGCTCCATCGCGCCGCAGGTGGCGATCTGGATCGGCACGCTGGTCATGGTGAGCTACATCCTGTTCTCGGGCATCCACGGCTCGGCCAGCATCGCCATCGTGAAGGACATCCTGATCCTCGCGCTCGCCGTGTTCCTCGGCATCTACCTGCCGTGGCACTACTACGGCGGCGTCGCGCCGATGTTCAGCGCCATCCATGCCGCCAACCCCAGCTTCTTCGAATTCCCGAAGGAGGGCCTGAACCTCACCTGGTACAACTCGACCATCCTGCTGACGGCGCTGGGTTACTACCTGTACCCGTTCAACCTCACCTCGGTGTATGCCGCAAAGAGCGCGAGTGCGGTGCGCCGCAACACCATCCTCATGCCGCTGTACCAGGTGGTCATCGCCTTCCTGTTCCTGGTCGGCTTCGCGGCCATCTTGCAGGTGCCGGGGCTCAAGGGCTCCGAGGTCGACCTGGCCCTGTTCGGCCTTGTGAAGCACACCTTCGACCCGTGGTTCGTCGGCGTGATCGGCGGCACCGGCGTGCTCACGGCGCTGGTGCCGGGCTCGATGATCCTGCTCACGGCTTCGACGGTGATCGGCAAGAACGTCTACAAGGAAGGCTTCGCGCCCAAGGCCACCGACAAACAGGTGTCGCGCGTGGCGCGCGGCGTGCTGCCGGTGTTCGCGCTGGTGGCGGTGTACTTCGTGCTGCGCGGCGGCACCACCATCGTGTCGGTGGCCATCTTCGCGTCGAGCCTGCTCACGCAGCTGCTGCCTTCGCTGCTCTTCAGCCTCATGAAGAAGCCCTTCGGCAACAGGCACGCGGCCTTCGCGGGCATCCTGGCGGGCGGCGCAGTGCTGGGCTTCATGATGACCACCGGCTCCAACCTGGGTACGCTGTTCCCGGCCGCGCCGGTCGTGTTCAAGTCGCTCAACACCGGGCTCGTGGCGCTGGCGACGAATGCGCTGGTGTTCGTCGTGGTGGCGCTGCTCACCCCGAACACGACCCGCCGCGCCATCGCTGCGCAACCGGCTTGATGCCTGCAAGACAGAGAAACGGACTGCCCCACATGCAATCGCTCCTGATCCGCAACGTGCGCCCCATGGGCGCTTCCCCCGTCGACGTGCTGGTGCAGGACGACCGCATCGCCGCGATCGGCGCGGAGCTTGCCGCTCCGACCGGCGCCACCGTCGAGGAAGGCCACGGCGCCTTGCTGCTGCCCGGCCTCGTCGAAGGCCACACGCACCTCGACAAGACCATGTGGGGCATGGATTGGTACCGCAACGAAGTCGGCACGAACCTCATCGACAAGATCGAGAACGAGCGCGCCTTCCGCCATGCCAGCAGGCACGACGCGGCCGCGCAGTCGCTGGTGCTGGCCAAGGCATTCCTCGCGCTCGGCACCACGCGGCTGCGCACGCACGTCGACGTCGACACGCAGGCCGGCCTGCGCCATCTCGAAGGCACCATCCGCACGCGCGAGGCGCTGCGCGAGCTGCAGCAGATCCAGATCGTCGCGTTCCCGCAGTCGGGCCTGCTGGGCCGGCCCGGCACGGCCGAGCTGCTCGACCAGTCGCTGGCAATGGGCGCCGACGTGCTCGGCGGCCTCGACCCCTGCGCCATCGACGGCGACCCGGTGAAGTCGCTCGACGTGCTCTTCGGCATTGCCGACAAGCACCAGCGTCCGGTCGACATCCATCTGCACGAGCCCGGCGCCATGGGCGCGTTCTCGCTCGACTTGATCCTGCAGCGCACCGAGGCGCTGGGCATGCAGGGCAAGGTCGCGATCAGCCATGGCTTCTGCCTGGGCGACGTGAGCGAACGCGAGCGCGAGGCACTGCTTGCGCGCATGGCCAAGCTCGGCGTGGTGCTCATCACCAGCGCGCCGCCTTCGCGCACCGTGCCGCCGCTCATGGCCTGCAGGCAGGCCGGCGTGACCGTGCTCGGCGGCAACGACGGCATCCGCGACACGTGGTCGCCTTATGGCAACCCCGACATGCTGGAACGCGCCATGATCATCGGCCTGCGCTACAACCTGCGCCGCGACGACGAGATCGCGGTGGCGCTCGACACCGTCACCCACTCGGGCGCGCGCGGCTGTGGCTTCGAAGCCTACGGACTCGAGGCGGGCTGCCGCGCCGATCTAGTGCTGGTCGATGCGCAGACCGTCGCGCACGCCGTCGTCTCGCGCCCCGTGCGCAAGCTGGTGGTGGCGGGCGGCTGCATCGTGGCGCGCAACGGCGTGCTTCGGGCCGACCTGGCGTTCCTGTGAAGGCTGAGGAACAAAAGCAGAACAGGCGCGACGGAGGCATCGCCTTCGCGATCGTCATCGTGCTGGTCGCGCTGAATCTGCGCGCCTTTCTCACGTCGAGCAGTCCGCTGCTCGAACCCATCCGCCTTGCCACCGGCATCGGCTTTCATGCGGTGGCGCTGCTCACGGTGCTGCCGATGTTCGCGATGGGTGCGACCTCGCTGTTCGGCGCGGCCGTCGGCCAGCGCGTTGGCGCGCGCGGCGGGGTCGCGCTCGGGCTTGCCGTCATCGCCTTGGCCTGCGCGAGCCGATACGCGGCCGGCGGTGCAGCCGCGCTGCTGTTGAGCGCTGCGCTCGCCGGTGCCGGTGTCGGCCTGGTGCAGGCGCTGATGCCTGGCGTGGTGAAGCAGGCTTATCCGACGCGCGTCGGCGTCATGACGGGGCTGTACTCCGCCGCCATCATGGGCGGCGGCGGCCTCGGCGCCATGGCCAGTCCGTGGGTGGCGCATGCATTCGGCGGTGCGCAGCCCGACTGGCATGCGGGCCTGTCCATCTGGGCGCTGCTTGCCGTCTTCGCGCTGCTGTACTGGCTCAACATGCGGCGCATGGAATTCACCGCCGATGCGCCAAGGCAAAGCCTCTCCTGGCTGCGCTGCTTCGCAAGCCGCCGCGCGTGGCTGCTGGCCGCGTGCTTCGGCCTCATCAACGGCGGCTACACCAGCCTCGTCGCCTGGCTGCCGCACTTCTACGCACAGCAGGGCTGGACCGCGCAGCAGGGCGGCTCGGTGCTCGCGCTGATGACGGCCGCGCAGGTGGTCTCCGCGCTCGCCATGCCCGCCATTGCGCGCAGCCGTGGGCGCGACTTGCGGCCGTGGCTGGTGCTCATGCTCGCCGCGCAGCTCGCGGGCTTCTGCGCGCTGAGCTTCGACGCGCCCGTGCCGGCAGTCGCCATCGCCGTCGTGCTGGGTTTCGGCCTCGGCGGCGCGTTCTCGCTGTGTATGGTCCTCGCGCTCGATCATCTGCCCGACCCCGCGCAGGCCGGCGCGCTCGCCGGCTTCATGCAGGGCGTGGGCTTCATGATCGCGGCGCTCGCGCCCTTCGTCACCGGCTGGGTGCGCGAGCACACCGGCGGCTTCACGCTCGCGTGGGCCTACCTTGCTGCCGTGGTGGTGGCGCTGCTGCCGCTCATGCTGCGCTTCGACCCGCGCCGCTATGCAGCGACCACGGCCGGCCTGTTCGATTCGCGCGCGCCGCAGACCGATGCACCATCTCTCTCCGCGCTCGAAGGCGCGGCCACCAGAAAGGGCTGAGCACCATGTACCGGGAACACTTCATGCAAAGGGCATTGGCCCTTTCTGCCCAGGCCCTGCAGGAGCCCGGCACCGAGCCCTTCGGTGCCGTCGTCGTGAAAGACGGCGTGATCGTCGGCGAAGGCTTCAACCACTCTGTCGCCCACCACGACCCCACCTCGCACGGCGAGGTCGAAGCCATCCGCGACGCGTGCCGCAAGCTCGGCACCGTGAACCTGTCGGGCTGCGAGCTCTACACCTCGTGCGAGCCCTGCGCGATGTGCGTGGCGGCGATGCACATCGCGGGCATTGCGAAGCTTTACTACGCGGCTTCGCTTGCGCAGTCGGGCGAAGCGTTCGACGGGGTGACCGTGGCGGCTCGACATCCGATCGATGTGGAGGTGTTGCGGGCCGAGGCTGGTGCGACGCTTGCGCAACGCAGCTTGCCCGCCGAGCAGAAGATGGACCACGAGGCGGTGCAGATTCTTTTCGACTGGGCTGCGGCGCGCAAAGGAGCGTGAGCTTCAACTGATCGCAGTCGGATCAGCGAGGAGTCTGCGGCGTGTGGAGTGGGTCGCCCAGTTGGCAGGTGCATTCATGCGGGCAAGCCGGCAGGAAGTCGAGCTGCACGCCAAGAACCCGCTGGTCTGTGGCAGGTCCGCCCGAGAGAGACTCGGGGTCGGCGACATAGCTGCTCCTGGGAAGAGCGATCTTGGCGCTGAAGCGCAGTTCTTCTCGAAGAACGCGAGCCACGTTGCGTGCCCGCTCCAGGCCCAGGCCTTTGGGATCGTGGTCTCGCTCTTCCGGATTGACTGAGGCTCCGATGTAGATTGCTTCGTGGTTGGGGTACCGAGTCCGGAGCTCCTGCATCCAGGCGCCAAGCTTCAGGATCTGGTCGGTGGATACCGTCGCGGAATCGCGCTCAAAGTGCACATAGAAGAGCTTGATGGGGCTGCATGCAAGCGCGGCGGCCGGGCTGAGCATTGCGAGGGCGAGGGTCAAGGGCCCCAGGAATCGAAGGTGCTTGGTCACGATGTGTCTCAACCGGTAACGCCGAGGATATAGGACGCGAGGCTGTCTGCGTTGGAGCGAGACCTGGGATGTTCCGCGTGCTCCCTCGACTGAGTTGTTCCGTACCAGGTGTCGTTCGAAGAAAAGGTGTCGTCGAAGTGCGTCACCTCATGCACCAGCGTCAATAGCCTTGAGTCACCATCCATCACGGCGCCCGTGTCGAAGTTGGTCTTGTTGTCGAATCTGAAATTGCAAAAGACGGACGCGATCGCGATGGTGCGGGTAGCCGTATCCGGCTTGCATGCCGCTGCGGCTGCACCATTCGCGCTTGCTAGTACACAGGTCGCGATCTTGCCGCCTTCCGCGTATCGAATGAAATTCTTCGGCTCCAGTCCCCGAAGCACGCGAGCGCACGCGACCAGGCCCTCCTGCAGATATTCCCTGATGCTCTGATCGGCTGTGCCAAACCACTCGACCGTTCGCGCCTGGGCCTCCTTGTCCCACCGCTGCAATTCGGGGAGTCGTTTCTTCAAGATGTAGTCGATCGCCATGTCGCGCAGCTTTATCACCAAGACGGCGAATTCCTTGTTTGTCATGTTCGAGCAGATTTTTTCCATCTGCTCGGCTTCAGGCGGATGCGAAACATGCTCGTCGACCGCCTTCTTCAATGCGGCTGTTTCTCTAGCAGGCGAGATGAACGACGCCATGGCCTTCGCCGTTGCATGATGCATCCCATCGTCGTATGTCGAGGTGTGCTGCAGCGTGGCGAGCAGAGGTTGAGGAAGTGCGCAATGGCAGACCACGACGTCTCCTTCCAGCGCGGCCTCCGAGATGAATTCCGGCCGCCGTGGACCTCCGGCCTTGGCGATGATGCCTACGCTATTGCAGCCTTCGCAGTAGGCCCTGCCGCCGATCAGGGCAACGCGGTGCCCATGCAGATCGAGCAAGGGGCCGTCGTAGGGCAGCACCCGGCCGCCAGGGACTGGCGGATCTCCGACCACGAGAATCTTTCGTTCCATTCAATACGCTCCCGTCAAGTGACGGGGCGTTGTATGGCACCGAGCGCGCTAACACTGTTGTCTATCGTCAACCGCTCAGAAATTTCTCACGAAAGGCAGGAATCGCGACCTGGCGCTGATTTCCTGTGCGGCTTGTGGAGTGCCCCGTCCGGATTCGCGACGATGTTGTTACTCACCATTCCGCCTGCTGCTGAATAGAGTGACTTCACGGCGCCACTCGCAGCGCGCCATGAGGAGCCGGCAATGAGCATCACAAGAAGCGACGTGGGCACCACAACGCAGGCCTCGGCCCGCGTCGCACGCGCACTCGAAATCCATCGCAGCGTTGTCGCATGCCACGAGCACATCGCGCGCGGCAGTTGCGTTCACTCGCTCACCGCGGCTCTGATGCTGCCTTGCTACAAGGCCGAGTTCCGCACCCTCGCACTCGCGATGACCTCGCAAGAGGAGCGCGAACTCAGGTACGCGCTCGATTCGATCTGCGAACCCGCGGCATGAAGACGACCGCCTTCGCAGCAACTTTTGCTCCGCGACGTTGCCCCCGCCGGCCAGGCGAACTACGGCAACAGCTTCGCGATCGCGTCGGTGAACGACGGAACATCGGTGCCGATGTGCGTCGTCGAATACGTCGTTTCCGTGGCCACCAGGCCCCGGTACGAGCGGGCCAGGAGCCGCTTGTACATCCCGTCCACGGGCTCGAAGTTGCACTCGGCGGGGTTGCCGCAGCGCGTGAGAAAGAGCGTTGCAGGCAAGGGCTTGCCGCCGAGCGCGTCGTGCATCTTTTCTTCGAGCGCCTGGTGCCGGTCCGCCTGAACGCCGAACGAGCCCTCGAACGACAGGAAGTGCGAGAACGTCAGCTGGCCCTCCGCGCCCTCCAGGAACAGTGCGATGCCGGCCATGCTGCCGCTCAGCGAGAGGCCCGTCAGCAGGCGCCTTCGCGCATCGGCGCGGTATCGCGCTTCGATGAAGGGCACGAGCTCGAGCGCGAGGAAGTCGTGGTACGCAAGGGCGCCGGGCAGCAGGTAGTCCCTTCCGCGGCGGGCCGAACCGCCGATGCCCACGAGGATCGCCTGCGTGCGGCGCGCCTCGAGGACGGCCCTGAAATTCGCGAACCGCGTACCGGGCGGATTGAAGACCGCGTCGCCATCCAGCGCATAGATGACCGGGTACGCCGCCGAGCCGCCGTCGTAGGAGGCGGGCAGGTAGATTTCGAGCGGATAGGTCGCGCCGGTCTTGGCCGAGGCGATGGTGCTGGAGACGACGCGGCTGCTCGCCGCGGCCGGTGCGGCCGGCGCATCGGGAATGGCGGCGCCACCGCTCCACATGCTGAACGCAACCAGAAGCGCGCAGCTTCCGGCCCATGCGAACGCGCGCAGCCAGCGTTCATGCCGCATCGGATTTCCTCGATCGCCTGTGTGGTTTGAAGATTCGCCTTCTTCAGAATGCCACGGGCCGCCGCGATCGCGGCCCGGGCCTGGGTAGACGAGGCCCTGAAACAGTCGTATCAATCCCCGGGGCGGGCGACAAACCGACCTTCGAGACGAGGCTTGCGGCACCGGCTGCAACGATGTAGAACCATGGCGTTAAAGGCTAGGGCTCACAGGCAATTCCGGAGCAGTTCGCTGCTCCACAAAGGAGGTGAAGCATGTTGGCAGCCGAATGCGCATGGGCCATCCTGCGCGCCGAGCACGCCCGCACCCGGGAGTTGTTGGCTCGACTCGATACGGCGATGAAGACAGGCGACGGCACGCGCACCGGACAACGCGCGGCGTCTGCCATCGAAGTCATCGAACGTCTCCAGGACTTCGAAGAAACGACCCACCGCCCCAAGGGCGTCGTCATGCTGAACATGCTGCGCGGAAGGTCGAGCGAAGCCGACGAGCTTCTCGATGAACTCGACTCGGAGAGCGAGTGCTGCAACGGCCTTCTCTCGCAGGCAAAGACCAACTTGAAGCGCGCCGAGACCGGCGATGCGAGGGCGGCCGCGGAGGCCGAGGCCCTGTTGCAGCGGCACCGGCAGTTCATGTCCGTGCACCTGGACAAGGAAGACACGCTCCTTCACTCGCAGACGGCGCTGCTGCTCACGGCAGAGGAATGGGCCGCCGTGGTCTCGTCCATCTCGACGGAGGTACGCGCCGCGAAGGAGCGTGGACAACGACGCTCCCATTGAGCACGGCGGTGGCTTCAGGGCAGGGGGAGCTCGCGCATCAGGTTGCTGCGCACCCACGTGAACGCGCCGGACCGCACGTTGTCCGCTTGCCAGCGGCGGAACTCGGGGTCGGCCGACAGTGGGTCCGTGACCTTCGCGTATGCGGCAGCGTTCTCGAACTGCACGGTCAGAACATAGTTGCCCAGTTCGCCGGCGGCCACGCTCCATAGCTGCGGATTGGGCGCACCGTGTTTCTTCCAGAGCGCCGCGCCCACCTTCAGGGCTTCGATGACGGCGCCGAGATCGGCTCCGGGGTTGGGTCGCAGGACATATCGCGCTTCGTAGGCCATGGAAGTCTCCTTGGTCATGGCAGGAGCCGACATTGAAGCACCGGAGTGCCTGAGGGGCAAATCGCAAAGTGCAACTCAGAGTGCCGGCAGACGCAGGCCGCCATCAGCGCGTGATGCCGCGCCTGCACGCATGGCAGGAGGCACTGACGATCAGTCCCAGGCCGGCGACAGACCGGCCGGGTCGGTAAGCCGCTCGCCGCGGTCGAGCGCCGCAATCTGCGCCATCTCCGCATCCGTCAAGCGCAGCTGCTGCGCCTTCAGGTTGCCTTCGAGGTTCGCGCGCCTGGTGGACGACGGAATCACCGCGTAGCCCAGCTGCATCGCCCACGCCAGCACCACCTGCGCGGCAGTGGCGTTGCGTGCCTTCGCAATCGCCTCGATCACGGGATCGTTCAGCACCTTGCCGTAGGCCAGCGTCATGTACGAGGTGATGTGGATGCCCACGCTCTTGGCGAACTCCGCCACCTTGCGGTTCTGCAGATAGGGGTGCAGCTCGATCTGGTTGGTGGCGATCTGCTGCGCGCCCACGGCCGCGATGGCTTCCTTCATCAGCGCGATGTTGAAGTTCGACACGCCGATGTGCTTCGTGAGCCCCTGCGCCTTGGCCTCGGCCAGCGCGCCCATGAACTCCGCTACCGGCACCGCATTGCCGGGCGAGGGCCAGTGGATCAGCGTCAGGTCGACGTGGTCCGTGCGCAGCTTGGCGAGGCTGTCCTTCAGGCTGGGCACCAGCTTGTCTTTCGCGTAGTTGTCGGTCCAGATCTTGGTGGTGATGAAGAGGCTGCTGCGGGCCACGCCGCTTTCGGCTATCGCCTGGCCCACCTCGGCCTCGTTGCCGTAGATCTGCGCCGTGTCGATCGCGCGGTAGCCCACGTCGAGGCCGTTCTTCACCGAGTCGATGACCACCTGGCCCTTCAGGCGGAAGGTGCCGAGGCCGAAGGCGGGAATGGGATTGCGGGTGTTCGTGTTCATGGTGTGTTCTTGTGCGTTTGAAAAGAGGGGAAGAAAGCGAAGCTCAGTGACCGACAGGCACCGGCCCCGAAGCGCGAACCGGAATGCCCGCGCGGCGGTCGAGCGTGCCGCTCCATTGCGTGAGGGCCAGCGAGAGCAGCACCACCAGCGCACCGATCCACGGCGTGTGCATCAGCCCGAGGTGCGTCACGATCAGCCCACCGGCCCAGGCCGCGCCCGCAATGCCCAGGTTGAACGCCGCGATGTTCAGGCCCGAGGCCACGTCCACCGCCTGCGGCGTGAAGCGCTCGGCCTGCTTCACCACGTACACCTGCAGACCCGGCACGTTGCCGAAGGCGACGGCGCCCCACATCAGCACCGCCACCAGCGCCAGCCACTTGTGCGGCGCCGCGAAGTTGAACACCAGCAGCACCGCGGCCAGCAGCGCGAAGATGATCCTCAGCGCCGGAATCGGGCCCATGCGGTCGGCCAGCTTGCCGCCCCAGATGTTGCCCACCGCCACCGACACGCCGTACACCAGCATCACCCAGCCCACCGCGCCCGCGCTGAAGCCAGACACGTCGGTAAGGATCGGCGCGAGGAACGTGAACGGAATGAACGAGCCGCCGTAGCCGATGGCCGTCTTGGCATACACCAGCAGCAGGCGCGGCTCGGCCAGCACCTTGGCCTGTTGCGCCAGCGAGGCCGGCGGCGTGTGGCGGATGTTGCTTGGCACGAAGACCCAGCTGCCGATGAAGGCGATAACGCCCAGCCCAGACACGGCCAGGAAAGTCTCGCGCCAGCCGAAGTGCTGCCCGATGAACGTGCCCAGCGGCACGCCCGTGACCAGCGCCACCGTGAGGCCGGTGAACATGATTGCGATGGCGCTCGCCGCCTTTTCCTTCGGCACCAGGCCGGTGGCGATCGTCGAGCCGATGGAGAAGAACACCCCGTGCGCCAGCCCCGTGAGCACGCGAGCGGCAATCAGCGATTCATAGCTCGGAGCCTTCCACGCCAGCAGATTGCCGACCGTGAACAGCGCCATCAGCCCAAGCAGCAGCGCCTTGCGCGGCAGCTTGCCCGTGAGCGCGGTGAGCACCGGCGCGCCGATGGCGACGCCCAGCGCGTAGAGGCTGACCAGCAGGCCGGCCGAGGGAAGGCCGATGCCGAGGTCGGCGGCGACCGTGGGGATGAGGCCAACGATGACGAACTCGGTCGTCCCGATGGCGAAGGCGCTGAGGGTCAGCGCGAGTAAGGCGATTGGCATGAGGCACTCCTGAATGGGTTAGGAGGAGTGTCTGGCGGATACCTTTGCGGATAAATGGGGGTGTGGGCAGAAGATAGTTGCAGACAACTCAAGAATCCCGCGAGCCGCTTCCGATTTCACGCCTCGGAGATGCGCGTGAGCTCATTGCCAATCCGATAACTGAGTTGTCGTGGCTCGATAGATTCTCAGAGGTCTCTTGAGAGTTTGATCAGGCATCGTGTTCTGGTCGGGCACGGCGTCCGGAACTTGCCGACAAGCTTCGCTTGAGTGCCGAGTCCGAAGTCAACGCCGGAGATTGGGAGCTCAGCGGAGAGCTATTGCACTGAAGATGCGAGCAGGTCAGGCATACCGAAGGGGTATCGCTCTTCGTTGCCTTGTTGCACACTCGGCGGCTTGCGAAAAAGAGGATATCCATGCCGGTGGATTTCTTGTACTAGGGAGATGGTTGGTCGTGTTAGATCAACATAAAACAAGGAGGAAAAATTGTCAGCAGATACAAGCGTCCATGAAGTGCTTGAAAAATGCAACGTATTTAAAGCGGCGGGACTTTGGTTGCCGGAGCCCGCAATGCGCCCCAGAGCTTGGATTAAAAATTTCGAGGAAGACGACCAAAAGATTGCGGCGTTTTTGCTCGACAAATTTACCTTTTACAACAAATCCCTGACGCAAAAGCTTTTGATCGCATCCTACGATTCATTGGGAGACGGTATGCCCAAAGGGGGAGATTCGGAAGTAGCCAGCGTTATTAAGTCACTTGATTCGGCAATATTGACGCCGGTAAACGGGGAGCGGCCGAATCCTGCAGATTCTGGGAATCTGCTATGCCGGATGGCTAGGCAATCCCTGAAATTAGATGATGCTATTCATATACTTAACACCGAAAAAGCCATTGAGCATGCCTCCAAAGGTGGCACCGTATTATTTATAGATGATTTTGTCGGTTCGGGCGATCAGTTTTTATCCACATGGAAAACTCCAAATAAACAAGGAGTTTCTTTTCAAATCCTAGCCGCAAAAAAGACGTTCACAGCTATCTATGTGACATTAATTGCAACGGATTTTGGAATGAAAAAGATATACGGCGATGCCCCCGAAGTGCTTGTATGCACCGCTCACGTGCTAGAGAAGAAATCTACTATCGAAGGGGTGATGGAGGATTCGCCTGAAATGAAAATCTTCATTCATTCATTTCTAGATAAGTACAGCCAACGGCTAACTCCTCGAGAGAACTATATTGCGAATAATCCTTCGTATCTTATGTATGGGTACAAAAAAAGAGGATTGCTTTTTGGTTTTGAACACTCTATGCCAGATGCCACTCTGCCGATCTTTTGGTCGCCGGGGAAAAATAATTGGGAGCCGCTAATTGAACGAAGCTAAAAACATATCGATCTTGCGGCAGTTGTTCGGAGACAACAGGGCCGAGTGGCCATCGACACATTTCAGCAATTTATTTGTTTCTCCTACCTATTTAAAAAAACTGGAGTCAATGCGACCTTGTTTTTTAGTGGGCGGTAGAGGGACGGGGAAAACTACGGCGCTCCAATCGCTTAGATACGACTCGATGCTTGCCCGCATTGAAACAGATGGCCAGTCCTTTGGAGATATTGCATATTTAGGTATTCTGGTCAGAATGAATAAAAATCGCGTCCGTGCTTTTTCCGGCGGAGGCGAGGAAAATCCACAGTGGGCAAAATGGTTCGCCCATTACTTTAATCTTCTGGTGTGCGCTGAACTTACAAATTTGGCAATCTGGCTTCAGTTGCGGTTCGGCCAAATGTTACCTGCAGCAAGCATACAACTGGTAGCTAAAGAGCTTGGATTGCGGGCGTTGGAAAGCTTGGAAGAGTTAAAAGGTGAAATTAAAGTTGCAATTTCTACGCTGCAGCTTCAAGTCAACAACCCGAGTCGCGATCTCGGAATAAATTCATCTATGGCAGAGGCGCCACTAAGAACCTTTAGTGAGAGTCTCAGGGACTGCGGCTTGCTCGGTGAGCGCGTAATTTTTTGCTGCGTTGACGAGTATGAAAATTTACTGGATTACCAGCAAGCCATTGTTAATACATATATCAAGCACGCAGAGCCTCCGCTATCATATAAAGTCGGAGTTCGAAAAAACGGCCTACGCAACCGCCAAACATTGGATGGGCAGGATTTGCTCAGGGTACCGGATGATTGTTTGGAAATTGAGATCGCCGATGAAGGCTTCGAATATTTTGCAAAAGCCGTGGCGGAGCTGAGGCTGAAGTATGCAAAAGGCGAGGGAGCTCCCGTCTCGGAAGCATTGAGGGGCTTTCTCGAAGAGTTGACATTTTCTAAAGAAGCGCTCGCATTAGGCGCTGAACGGATAGCAGACGGAGTGCTAAAAGAGTTAAAAGGCAGTGAACTTTTTGATTTTTTTCAAAATAGGCCAAAAAGCGAAACATATTTCCTAAGGTTTTGGCAAGAGAGCGAAGGGGGCTCTCTTCAAGAGCTTGCTCTGTCGTGGTTCCAGAACAAAATTGAATGGGAAACCCGGTTGGGAAATTACGGTTATGCCAGCCTCTTTTGGCTCTCTAAGGGCAGAAAGGGTGTCAGGATTCGTAAATATTATTGCGGGGAAAGGACCTTGTTGTCCCTTGCGGCGGGAAATATTAGGTATTTTCTAGAACTCATCGATGCTGCAATTGGCTATGAGCTGGACCGTGCAGATTCATTTTCCGATACGTTGACCATCTCCGCAAAGGCACAGACTATCGCTGCCCGTGACGTTGGGAAAAGAAGGCTTAGTCAACTGGAAGGCTTGGCTGAGCATGGCGTGCAATTAAAGCGATTGGTGCTTGCAATCGGCAAGGTTTTCTTTGAACTCGCACGTGAACCTAGTGGAAAAGCTCCCGAAGTAACGTCATTCGTGCTTTCGGGCGAACCTGCTGACATAGAGGAAATTCAGCGACTGCTGCAAGAAGGGGTGGGGCATCTTGCATTTGAGTCAGAACCTAGAACCAAAGCAACAAGCAGTTCAGAAGTTCGTGATGACGAATATCGATTGCATAGAATATTCAGTGCTTTTTTTGAAATATCACATCGAAAAAAGCGGCGTATGACCATCGGTGCAGAACATCTATTGGCTGTACTGAAAGACCGACCGGCAAAAATAATTTCCACTTTGCTGGATGATAAGCCTCAGACTTCCAAAGAAGATTTGCCCGAGCAACTCGCCTTATTTTCCGCCTTTTATGGGAATGAGGCAGAAAAATGAGCGGCTTCCCTCTTCCACCCACAACCACATTAAGATTCAAGATTCTTGCAAAAGAAAACCTTCTGCCAGACGAGCTTGTAATTGCGTCTGCGGTTCCGAAAGAAAAACGAGGCAATATTCCCCTGTGGTCCGAAATATCAAAAAATGATCCGCGCAAGGTCGCTTGGATTCAGAAGCTTGATCGCGAAGAAATAAGTATTCAAAAAGGGGGTGGGGATGCAGTTATTATTTCATTAAGAAATGATGCTGCGATCGATGCGGCCATCTCTGCGCAACGAATTTTAATTGACGTGACCGGCCTTAGCCACGACGTGTGGGCTCCTTTGCTGAAGAGCGCGTTTAGGCAGCATAGCGCGATTAGAGTTCTTTACGCCGAACCCGAATCTTATAAAACTCACCCAACGCCTTCTTCATCTGCAATATTTGATCTTAGCGTGACATTCGAAGGCTTAGCTCCTCTTCCAGGATTTGCGCGACTGGCGGGGCCAGAGGATGAAGCCAAGTGCGTGTTCGTTGCCACGCTCGGATTTGAAGGAAGTCGACCTGAATATCTAGTTTCCCAGCTAGATCCAACTCCTAAAGTAATTCCTCTCGTCGGGGCACCCGGCTTTCAATTGGAGTATCCTGCATTTACGGTTGGGTGCAATAGACTATTTCTCGAAGAATATCGAGCACACTCGGAGTTGCGATATGCACGAGCAAGCTGTCCCTTTGAAGCATTCGAAACGTTGAGCGCTATAAAAAAAGACTACCCCGAGTACTATATGTATTTGGCTCTTGTTGGTACCAAGCCTCACGCTATCGGCTCAGTGCTATTTGCGATGCGAAATCCAGACACCACTGAGGTGATGTTCGATTACCCAATTAAAAAGGAAGACCGAACCAAAGGACTTGGGGTGATACATATTTACAACCTCGAGAACTTCAATGCCTATTGAATTGGATAGGTACTACACGCCTGAGAATGTGGCGATGGATGCTCTCGAGAGAGCCAATTTACCTTTTACCCCCAGCACGTGCGTTGATTCGACTTGTGGCAGTGGTCGGTTATTAGATGCCGCAAATGCGGTTTTTGGAACTGTAGAGTGCGTCGGGATCGATCAGGACAGGAGCGCTATTGCGAAACTGCGAAAAAATCGGCCAAGTTGGCATTTGACTGTTGCCGATATGCTAAAAAGTAGAGTGCATCTCCAAAATTTTTCTAGCAACCTTCCTCATCCTGCGGATCTACTTATTATTAATCCGCCTTTCAGTCAGAGGGCTCAGAAATCTATTGACATCACTTACCAAGATGTCCACCTAAAAGTATCGGTGGCGATGGCGCATTTGCTAAAAAGTCTTGAAGCTTTTAGTCCAAAAGGCGGCGCAATTGCTGTGGTTCCCGAATCGTTGCTTTACTCTGAGGTTGATAATCTTGCGCGGTTGACTTTGGGGAAGAAATACTTGATAAGTTCTGTGATGGATCTGAAGAGTTGTACCTTCAGCGGTGCACGGGTGAACTCCTCGATCATAAAAATTTCCCCCGGGAAAAATATTGAAAGCCGCATTCTCTTAGGCAATCCGAAGGATGTAATTGAGGTTGAATTGATTCGAGGAAGTTTGCCCGTTCATTTGAGTGAGCGGCAGAGAACAGGATTTCCGTATGTGCATTCGACAGAAATTCGATGGATTGTCGACGGTGGAAATTTGTCTGAACTGCCAAAAACGTCGAGTGAAGCTAAAGGTAAAGTCGCGGGGTGGGTGCTTTTATTTCCTCGCGTCGGAAAACCAGATTTGCGATTGATTAAGCCAATTTATTTGAAATCGACTGTTCAACTTTCAGATTGCGTTGTTGCGGTACTTTTTCAAAATAAACAAGAGGCACTTGTCGGCTCTCGGCGCATTAAGAATCATTGGGAAGCCTTCATGCTTTTGTATAGAGGGACGGGAGCTAAATATACAACAATGGCAAGATTGGAGGCGTGGTTGGCGGCGACAGTTGGGTTGATTTTGAGAAATTAAAAGCATGCAGGAGGGTCTTGATTTTTTCCTTTAAGATCGTTTGGTACCGAGCTGATTTTGCTATTTGTTTTTAAAAAAAGCGTGGCAATGGTTTAATGGATTGACGTCGCTATACTGTGCCCGCCGTTGCTAGGTGGCGCGGCCGGGTTTGGAAGCCTGATGAAGCCCCTGCGTAACTTGGAGTCCATCTAATGGCTGAATCCGATCGCACCTGTGCGCAATCTCGCAAACCTTCCGCTTTCTTCGACCCCGCATCCCTCACCCTCGACACCCTCGCAATCCAAACCTGCGACGACGCCGAAAACCTCAACGAAGTGCTCCGCGCCTACGCCGCGTTCGAAAAACTCGTCGAACCCGGCGCCCCGAACGACAGCGAAGCGCTCGCCCCCACCCGCAGCGAACTGAGCGCCTTGCTCAGCCTGCTCAACGAAGCGCTCGTGGCGCGCATCGACGCCGTCAACGCAGCCGCTGGCGACATGCGCCGGGCGCTGATGGCGCTGCAAGTCAGCGGCAGCAGCAGCCTGCCCTCGGCGACATAGCGGCGGCCGGGTCACCGGCGAGACGCCAGCGCTTTCTCACGGCCCGGCCCCTCGCAATAAACAAGCAAGCAATCAAGTAGGTGAGTAAGTAGGCGGCGCGCCCCGCCAGCGGGCGCGCGCCGACCGGCTACCCTGCGCATCCCGTTCGGTTTCTCTCTTTCTTTCTCCTCCCCGACAAAGCCGATGCCAGCCGCGCCCATCCCCGACGACGACAACAACAGCAGCAACAACACCAAGCCCGACGAGCCCGCTGCCATTCCCGCCGCCTGGACCCGCCTGCGCGACATGGTCGCAGCCCGAACCCCCGCAGACGGCCGCACCGATGCGCTGTATTCAGGCCTGCGCTGCTACCGCTTCTCGCACCCGATCCGTTACGAGAAAACCCAGCGCCTCACGCCGGGCGTGGTGGTGGTCTTGCAGGGCCGCAAGACCGCGCACCTCGGTGGCGACCGTCGTTCGCTGGCCTACGGTGCCACGCAATGCCTGGTGCTCGGGGCTGAGGTCGCGTGCCTCGGCACGGTCGTCGAGGCGAGCGTCGCAGCGCCGTACCTCGCCATTCATCTCGACCTGCCGCCCGACGTGCTGGTCAAGTCTGTCGTCGCGCTGGCGGAAAGCGGCACGCTGCGGGCCGAGCCCGCCCGCGTGACCGAGAACTTCACGGCCCCGGTGGGGCCGGAGGTGGTCGAGGCCTTCGCCCGCCTGCTGCTGGCGGCCGACGACCCGGTGGACCGCCGCACGCTCGCGCCGCTGGCCGTCGAGGAGATCGTGCTGCGGCTGCTGCGCTCCGAGGCCGCGGCCGCCATCCGCAGCGCGGGCGCCGTCACCAAGGCCGGCGCACGCATACAGACGGCCATCGCCTTCATGCGCCGCCATCTGGGCCGGCCGCTGTCGGTGGCCGAGATCGCCAGCCACGTCCACATGAGCCCTTCGCACTTCGCGCACAGTTTTCGCGAGGTGGCCGGCGTCACGCCGATGCGCTGCATTCGCGACCTGCGCCTGGAAGAGGCGCGCACGCTGATGCTGGGCGCCGGGCTGCGCCCCGGCGATGCGGCCGCAAGGGTGGGGTTCGAGAGCGCGGCGCATTTCAACCGCGCGTTTCGCAGGCGCTTCGAGACGACGCCCGCCGAGTACGTGCGGCGCGTGCAGGCGGGTTGATGGGCTGAAGGGCTGATGTGGAGGATGGCCGGTCGCATCCTTCGCAGCCATGGTCAATTTCTTCGCAGCTTCGCGCCTTGGCGCGGGAGAGGGCGCTGGCTAACCTGCGTTCTTCCTTTTTCTTCAAGCCAACGACAAAGAAATTTCCATGAACCCGATCAACGTCATCATCACTTTCGAAGCCAAGCCCGAGCGCGCATCCGCGTTCGCCGAACTCATGCAACAGGTCAAGCAGTCGCTGCCATCGGCGGATGGATGCCGGGGCGTGCAGTTGTTCGGGCGCGCCGACAACGACTGCGTGTTTACGCTGGTCGAGTCGTGGGAGTCACGCAGCCAGCATGAGGCTCATATCGCGGGCGTCGTGGCGTCGGGGGCATGGGACGCGATGGCGGCCGAGCTGGCCGGAGCGCCTGTCAGCTGCTATTGCAACGAGCTTTGATGCTCGTCTGTCTCAGCGCACGGGTGTTTGGGTTTCCACGGGAGACGTGTCGATCATCTCTACAGCCAATGGCTCAGTGAAGATCCGCTTGAGGCGCTGGCCGGTCCACAGATAGTAGAACTTACCTTCCGGAGGCTTCTCATTGAAGCTGCCGGAGATGATCAGCAGCCGGCTGTCGAGCCGGAAATCCACCCGCTCATCGCCGTTGCCCATGGCGCCCACGATCGCATCGACATTGGGAAGGGTGTAGGCCTGGCCCGTGTTCTGGTCGAGCACCGCGAAGTTGCGGCAGTCGGTGCCGCATCCCCAGGCTGCCACCCGCAGATGGCCGGCGAAGTTGGGCGGCTCGTTGTAGGCGTGGTGGATGACGGTGGTGTAGCGCCGGGCCGTTCGGGTCGTCAGCCGCAGTGGTGGGTGTGAGCCTGCACGGGGCTGATCGCGTGTGGTGGTCGGGTAGTCGGTGAACTTTGGCCGGGCCTTGGGCGCGGCAGCTGTGGCGGCCGAGCAAAGCAGGGCCAATGAAAGCGCGGAGGCAATCGCCAGTGCTCGAGGGAACGCGCGAGGACTGGCGCGCCGGGTGTCTCGAATCGTTGGGGTCATTGGGCCTTTGCGAAATGCCGATCACGCAGGGGTGCGGGCAGAAAGAATTGCGTGCGGAAGCGGTCGATTCTCCGCCTTGAGCAGGTCGCCTTCGAGTTAGCCAAGGATTGCAGTCGAGGCCCAGACGACTCGTCGGCGCATCGAACTATTGCTGTCTGGGCGATGCCGAGGGGCCTTCAATCCCCTTGCAGCACGAGCGCGTCTTGGCGCATGTCGGTTGAACCGTCGCTTGCAAGACGTCCAGGCGCTCAGGGCGCTTTGTCGGTCGGGTCTCGAGTTCATCGACATGGGTTTCCACATCGAAAGAAGTCCCGGCGCTCAGGGTCTTCAGAAGACCGGTGATCTCGGCAAGCCGGCGATGTGCTTTTCTTGTTGAATCGGCATCGCCTTTGACGGCGACGGCAAAGATGTCGGCGCGGTAAATGCCGTGCGTCGCTCTGCTTGTGTCCTTCTGTTCGATGAACCAGTTTGTCAGGGAGATGATCTGCTCCGACCCAAGGTGCGTGCTTGCCGAGGGGAACCGTACTTCGCGTTCGAGTCCGCCGAAAGAGCAGGCGGCGGTCCATGCAGGAGCGAGGACGAAGGCGAGAGGGATGATGGCGTGGAGATATTTCATTCGGCCGTCTCGTGATTGATGCCCAAGATGTATGCGGCGATGCTGTCTGCGTTCACTCTTGCCTTGGCTCGGTTTCTTGCGTCTTTGACATTCAGTCTCGAGATCATTGTTCCGTACCACTCGTCGTTGGAACTGAAGGTGTCTTCGAAGTGAGTGATTTCGTGGATCAGTGTGAGCAGCCGGGAGTCTCCGTCTAGAACTTCACTCGTTTCGAAATGGGCCTTGTTGTCCCACGTCAAGGTACAAAAGTCGAGCCCAATCGCGATGGTATGAGTGGCGGTATCTGGCTTGCATACCGCCGCAGCGGTACCTGAAGCGCTACCCATGACGCATGTCGCCAGCTTGCCACCTTCTGTAAAGCGGACGAAGTTCTTGGCCTCCAAACTGTTCAGCACGCGCACGCATGCGGCCAAGCCTTTCTGCAGATACTCACGCGTGCTTTGATCGGCAATGCCAAACCACATCTTTGCGCGGGCCTGAGCCCCCTTGTCCCAGCGCTCCAATTCGGGGAGCCGCTTTTTCGTGATGTAGTCGACAGCCATATCGCGCAGTTTCATCGCCAAGGTAGCGAACTCCTTGTTCGTCATGTTCGGGCAGATGTTCTCGGTCTGCTCGGCCTCTGGGGGATGTGTGACGTTGTCGTCCACGGTTTTCTTGAAGGCGGCCATTTCAAGCCCGGAGCCCGCGGTCGGCGTCATGGCCAACGCGGTGATGCTCGGTATGACACCAGCCGCATGCCAGTCCCCATCGTCGTATATCGCCGATTGCTGGAGCACGGAAAGTATGGGCTGCGGCACCGGGCAATGACACACGACCACGTCTCCCTCCAGCGCAGCCTCCGATATGAATTGCGGGCGCCGTGGTCCTCCTGCCTTGGCGATGATGCCGACGCTGTTGCAGCCCTCGCAATAGGCCCTGCCGCCGATCAACGCGACCTGATGGCCGTGCATATCGAGCATCGGACCGTCATACGGCAGCACTCTGCCGCCAGGGGCCGGCGGATCGCCGACCACGAGAATTTTTCGATCCATTCGGTACACCCCGAGTTGATGACCGGGGAGGTGTACGTGGCCGAGATGGAAATCACTGTTGTCTATCGTTAAACGACCGGTCGTTTTTCACGGAGACGAGGCGCGGTGCTACTTTTGGGTGCTTACGCGAAGGCTGCAGCGCCTTACATAATCGAACAAAGCTCGCCCTGGTCCACAGCGGCGGTCATCTGCAGGGAGATCCCATGTCCATCCACGAAGGCGCGTGCGCACGCACGTCCTTGTCGCCATGACGCGGCGCGTCACCATCGCCACGCCGGCAGGCGATGCACTTCAGTTCCATCGTCTGGCCGGTCGCGAAGCACTCAGCCAGCCGTACACCTTCGACGTCGACCTGCTGGGCAGCCACAACGCCATCGACCCCAAGGCGCTGCTCGGGAAAAGCACCTCCGTCGCCATCGAGACGGAGCATGGCGACACGCGCCATCTCGGCGGCATCGTGACCAGCTTCGGGCTGTCTCAAGAAGACAGCCGACAGTCTTTCTACAAGATGCGGCTGCGCCCCTGGCTGTGGCTGGCAACGCGCAGAAGCGACTACCGGATCTTTCAGGACCAAACGGTTCCCGACATCGTGACGGCCGTGCTCGGGCGCTACGGCTATCCCATGGAGCAGAAGCTCAGCCGCAGTTACCGCGCCTGGGACTACTGCGTGCAGTACGGGGGGCCGACCGGCGGGGAAACGGACTTCGAGTTCGTCTCGCGCCTGTGCGAGCACGAGGGCATCTACTACTTCTTCCGCCACGAGGCCGGGCAGCACACGCTGGTCTTCGCCGACGACATCGCCAGTTCCCATGGCCCCTTGCCCGGCGGCGAAGAGCTTCGCTACCATCCCGACGAAAAGGCCGGCATGACCGGTGGCCTGGAGCCTGCCGAACGCGTCACCGAATGGATGCAGCACGAGAGCGTGCGCCCCGGCCGGCACCAGCGCCGCCACTATGACTTCGAGAAGCCCAAGGCCGACCTGACCACCCAGCGGCAGATGCCGCCCGGCCACGACCACGACGGTTTCGAGCAGTACGAATGGCCCGGCAACCACACCGAGCTCGTCGATGGCGAAACCTATGCGCGCGTGCGCAACGAAGAGCAACTGAGCGAGCGCAGCCGTGCGAGCGGACGCTCCAACCGGCGCGACCTGGCGCCGGGCTTCACCATGCGCCTGGCCAGCCATCCCCGCGCCGACCAGAACCAGCAGTACCTGCTGCTCGGCGTGGACTACGACCTCCAGGAAAACCTCCAGGCCAGCGAAGGCGCGAGCGCCTCCGAGGGGGGCTCCGTCCAGCGCTTTGCCTTCGACGTGCAGCCCACCACCTACGCATGGCGGCCGAAGCGCGCCACCGTCAAGCCGCGCACGCGGGGGCCCCAGACCGCTGTGGTTGTCGGCCCGGCCGGCGAGGAGATCTGGACCGACAGGTACGGGCGGATCAAGGTGCAGTTCTTCTGGGACCGCCTGGGCCAGCACAACGAGAACTCCAGCTGCTGGCTGCGCGTGTCGCTCGGCTGGGCCGGCTCGACCTTCGGCATGGCCGCATTGCCGCGCATCGGCCAGGAGGTGGTTGTCGATTTCCTCAACGGCGACCCGGACCACCCCATCGTCGTCGGCCGGGTGCACAACGCCGACGAGATGCCCGCCTGGCAGTTGCCCGAGCAGAAGCACCTGGCGGGCCTGCGCAGCCGCGAACTCAAGGGCGGCCAGAGCAACCACCTGGCGCTCGACGACACGAGCGGCAAGATCCAGGCGCAGCTCAAGAGCGACCATCAAAGCTCCAGCCTGAGCCTGGGCCACATCGGACGCATCGACGACACCGCGGGGCGCAAGGACGATCGGGGCCAGGGCTTCGAACTGCGCACCGATGGGCATGGAGCCATCCGGGCAAAGGCGGGCCTGCTCGTCACGACCGAGCCGCGGCCCAATGCCCAGGCCCACATCACCGACATGCGCGAGACGGTGGGCCGGCTGACGCAAGGCCGTGACCTTCACGAGAGCCTGGCGGAAGCGGCCAAGGGTGCCAAGGCACACGAGGCGGGCGACCAGGACGAAGTCGCCAAGGGCCTCAAGGAGCAGAACGATGCGATCAGGGGCAGCGGAGGCAACGCGGCGCAGGGCGAATTCCCCGAGTTCCAGGAGCCGCACCTGACGCTGGCGAGTCCGGCCGGCATCCAAGCCACGGCACAGGGCTCCACGCACATCGTGAGCGTCGAGCACACGGCCATCACCAGCGGGGCGCATGCCAGCTTTGCCACCGGCAACAGCTTCCTGGTGAGCGCCAAGGACGCGGTGCGCATAGTCGCCTTCAACAACGGCATCCGCATGGCGGCCGCGGCGGCCGACATCGACATCACGGCGCTGAAGGACAGCATCAACGTGTTGGCCAAGCTCAACGTCAAGTTGGAGGCCAACCGGATCACCATCACGGCGAAGGAAGAGGTTCTTATCAACGGCGGCTCCAGCTATACGCGCTGGAATTCCGGTGGCATCGAGAGCGGCACCAACGGCCTGTGGCGCGCGCATGCCGCGTCGCACTCGCTGGTGGGGCCGAAGAGCGACGGGCAGCCCCGGTTGCCCCAGCCGACGCAGCTGCCGCGGGGGCAGCTCGACCTGTATCACCAGTACGTGAAGGGCGACGGCGCCAAACGCATGGGCGTCAAGCAGGGCGACTACACGGTGGTGGACTCCGAGGGCGCGACGCACAGCGGCCAGCTCGACAGGAATGGTTTCGCGACGATGTCCGGTCTTCCTGTGGGGCAGGCCAAGGTGACCTTCGGCAAGGACCCGAGCGACCCGTGGGAGAAGGGCAGCTACTTTGGCGAGCCTGATCGGTGGCCTGCAAAGGCTGCGGTGGGCGCTGATGCCGTCGGTGCTGCAGGCGCTCCAGGCGGGGCCGCCGGCTTCGCGGCGCAGATCGGCGAGGTGGCCGGCACGGCGCGGCAGGCGCTCGGCGCGGTGCAGGCCATCCGGCAAGGGGGCGCCAAGGCGCTCCTGGGCCAGGCCGCCCCGGGCATCGTGCAGAGGCTGCCGGGCGCATCGGATCGAACGCCGGGCCGTACACCGGGCTTCGCCGGCTGAACGCAGCATCGCATCGACAACAAGACAAGCAATTTCGGGGAGAAGGAAAAATGGCAGGCGAGACGCCGCAACAGGATCGACTGGCCGAAGAGGAGCGCGAGCCGCAAGTGGCCGTCGCCCCGCTGAACACCATCGCGCAGGAGGACATCGGCAAGGGCGCAGCCAAGTTGGACGCATGGCTGCGAAGCATCAGCGACGGCTGGATCACGCTGGAGCGCCTGTCGACCGTGGCGGGCACCATTCCGGTGGTCGGCAACATCATGGCGCTCGCCGACGCGATCATGGACGTGGTTCGCATGATCCAGAAGAAGACCTGGAACCAGTTCCTGGAATGGGTCTCGCTGGTCATCAACGTGATCGGCGTCATTCCCTTCCCACCGACCATGGCAGCCGCACGCATGAGCTTGCGGCCCATGCTGGCGCTGATCAAGCAGAACATGGGGCGCGTGATCAAGGACCAGGCCGGACGCGCCTTCGCCAACGCGGGCGAGGCCATGGTCACGGTCGCAGTCGGCCACCTGAACGACACCATCGCGGGAGAGATCGACAAGTTCGTCGACGAAGCCATGGCGCTCCTCGACAGCATGCTGAAGGACTGTGCCGACATGGTGGATGCGATCGTGAATGCCCTGATCGACATCATGCAGCGCGGGCTTGGGGAGAAGCCGCTGCTGACGCTCACCCCACAGATGGAGAGGAAGACCTACGACCCCCACACCCAGACCACCATGGGCAGCCTGCTCGCCACGCTGAGCTCATGGGGCACTTCGGCAGGCAATGCCGCCAAGACCGGGATCAACTACGCCAGCAAGAAGGCATCCGGCCTCATTCCCGAGTGGGCGGTCGTGAAGGTCAGGGAGCACATGGCCAGCCTGGTCGACATCAAGCAGGTTGCCCGCAGCAAGCTGCAGGCGATGGCGAGCGAAGCCGAAAGAAACAGCATCAAGTCGCTGCTCAAGGCTCTGAAGAAGGCCCTGCTCAGGCGCAAGAACCGGAAGGGCGGACTCGTGAACCCGTCCACGGGTGGCCGGGTGGACAGCGACAGGGCGGGCGGCGAGGTGGGGTTGTCCGCGGCACAGGCCGGCCCTGGCGGCGATCCCGGCTGCAAGAACTGCCCTGTTTCGGCGGCAACGCCCCACGCCATCAGCTTCGCCATGGGCTGCGAGACTTTCACGCACGTCGACTTCGTGCTGGCCGCGCCGCTGCCCATCACCTGGGCGCGCACCTACCGCAGCAATCTCGGTGCGTTCGATCAAGGCAGCCTCGGCGCGCGCTGGCTCACGCCCTACAGCACCCGCGTGGACATCGCCGTTGCCACGCACGGCAAGCGCCGCGGGGAAAAGAGCCTGATCCATCACGGCGCCGACGGCCGCAGCCACGCGTACCCCTTGCTCGCCGTAGGGCAGAGCCACCGCGACCCCATCGAGGAAGTGACGCTCACCCGGCTGAGCGACACCCTCCTGGCGCTGGACTTCGGCAAGCCCATGCCGGCCGGCGCGCCCAGCGACTGGCGCGAGATCTACGAACTCGTCGACACCGTCGCCGCCAAGGCCGGGACGCAGGGCAAGCAGCACTTCCGCCTCGTGGCGCAGCATGCAAGCGATGGAACCGGCATCGGCCTGCGCTACGACCACGTGATTGCAGCCACCGGCGAGCAGGTGCTGAGCGACATCCTCAGCAAGCAGGGCGACGCCACGCTCGCCCATGTCGGCACCCGTCCCCATGCCCAAAGCGGACTCATCGAAAGCCTGTGGGAGATCAAGGAAGGCCAGGTCGTGCGCCAACTCGCGGCCTATGTCCACGATGCGCAAGACGACCTCGTCTCGGCCCGGGACGAGGACGGCGCAGCCTGGCACTACACCTACAGCCATCACCTCGTGACCCGCTACACCGACCGCACGGGGCGCGGCATGAACCTCGAATACGACGGCACCGGCGCCGACGCCAAGGCCGTGCGCGAGTGGAGCGACGACGGCAGCTTCGCGTTGAAGCTGGAATGGGACAAGAACATCCGGCTGACCTACGTGACCGACGCCCTCGGCGGTGAGACCTGGTACTACTACGACATCCTGGGCTACACCTACCGCATCATCCATCCCGATCAGCTGGAGGAGTGGTTCTACCGCGACGACGACAAGAACATCATTCGCCACATTCATACGGACGGCAGCGTCGACAGCTTCGTCTACGACGCCCATGGCAACCTGCAGGGCCACACCCGTGCTGATGGCGGTCGCATCCACTTCGAGCGCGACGCGCGTCACCGGGTGACGGGCATCCTCGATGCCGAGGGCGGTGTCTGGAGGCGAGACTACGACGACCAAGGACACCTCACCGAAGAAATCGACCCGCTCGGGAACAGGACCGAATACGCCTACGACAAGGCCGGGCGCCCCGTGCGCATCACCGATGCCAAGGGCGGTGTGAAGACGCTGGCCTACACGCCCGCGGGCCAACTGGCCAGCCACACCGACTGCTCGGGCAAGACCACCCAGTGGGCCTACGACGGCCGGGGCCGATTGACCAAGGCCACCGACGCGCTCGGGCAGGCGACGCGGTACCGGTACAGCGAAGCGGCGCAGGCCGAGATGCCGGGCAGCGCCAGCCACCCAGGCCAGCTCGAAGAGATCGTCCGTCCCGACAACACCAGCGAGCACTTCGTGCACGACGCCGAGGGCCGCTTGCTCGCGCACACCGACGCGCTCGGGCGCCGCACGAGCTACAGCTACACCCGCGCCGGCCTCGTCGCCGGCCGCACCGACGCTGCGGGCCGTACGCTCAAGTACGGCTGGGACCTGCTGGGCCGCCTGAGCGAGCTGCACAACGAGAACGGCAGCCGCTACGACTTCCGCTACGACCCGGTCGGCAGGCTGCTCGAGGAGACCGGCTTCGACCGCAAGTCCACGCAGTACCGCTACGACGAAACCAGCGGCGTGCTGGCCGAGGTCGTCGAAGCCGGGCACCGCACCGAGCTGGAGTTCGACCCGCTGGGCCGCCTGAGCGAGCGCAAGGCCGGGGAGCAGTCCGAACGCTTCGCGTACGACGGCAACGGACGCCTGATCGAAGCCACGAACAGCGATGCCCGGCTGCAATGGTTCTACGACCGCGCGGGCAACCTCGTGCGCGAGCATCAGCATTACCTGGACGAGAAGCACACGGCCGTGTGGCAGCACGGCTACGACGAGCTCAACCAGCGCGTGACCACCATCCGCCCCGACGGCCACATCACCCAATGGCTCACCTACGGCTCGGGCCACGTGCACGGGCTGCTGGTCGACGGGCAGGACATCCTGGGCTTCGAGCGTGACGACCTGCACCGCGAGGTTGGGCGTGAGCAAGGCAACGGGCTGACGCAGAAGCTGCACTACGACCTTGCCGGCAGGCTGCTGGAACAGCAGATCTCGCAGACCAGGGCTGGCGCGGTCGACGCCGTCGGCATTCGCCGCAGCTACGCATACGACAAGGCCGGACAGTTGACGGCCATCGGCGACAGCCGGCGCGGCAACCTGAGCTACCGCTACGACCCGGTGGGGCGATTGCTCGAAGCCAACAGCCGATTGGGCCGCGAGACCTTCGCCTTCGATCCGGCGGGGAATATCGGCAACCCTTCCGACGTCGATGCCAACGCGCAGGCAGCAGGCCGCATCACCACCCGCGTCGCCGTTCGCCTCGACGATCAAGGCCGCAGCATGGCCGGGCGGTTGATGGACAACCTGCTCAAGAGCTACGCCGGCACCTTCTATTCGTGGGACGAGCGCGGCAACCTGGTGGAGCGTGCCCGCAATGGGGAAACGACCGCCTTCACGTGGGACGGCTACAACCGCATGCGCAGCGCGACCACCTACGGCAAGACAACGACCTTCAGCTACGACGCACTGGGCCGGCGCATCGCCAAGCGTACAAGCGATGCAGTGACGTTGTTCGGCTGGGACGGCGACACGCTGGCCTTCGAGAGCACGCAGAGCACCGAGGGGCAGCAGGAGCTGCAGGCCTGGCGCGGCGACAGCGTGCACTACATCCACGAGCCCGGCTCGTTCGTGCCGCTGTTGCAGATCCGGCAGGCCCATGCTGTCGAACTGAGCGAGACGACGGACGTGAAGGCGCTGATGGCTGGCAACGGCGGGCGCTACGACATCGAGCAGGACCCGCTATGGAACGGGCAGCAGCAGAGAACGCCGGAGGCCTTCGCGAAGGAAGAGATCGCGTTCTACCAGTGCGACCACCTGGGCACGCCGCAGGAATTGACGGACCATGAGGGGCGCATTGCCTGGTCGGCGAGCTACAAGGCGTGGGGTGAAGCCAAGCAGGCGATCAGCGAGGCGGGCAGGAAGGCGGGGTTCAGGAATCCGGTTCGGTTCCAGGGGCAGTATTGGGATGAGGAGACGGGGCTGCACTACAACCGGTATCGGTACTACGACCCGGTGGCGGGGAGGTTTGTATCAAAGGATCCTATTGGGTTAGAGGGCGGCATCAACCTCCATCAGTACGCGCCCAATCCGATCGAATGGATTGATCCGTTTGGCTTGACCGGCAACCGGGCTAACCGGCGTGCAGGGAGGATCCTGCAGGACATGGACGCTCAAGGAGGCGGCCATGCGTATTCACGGCATGGGGCCCAAACCACCATGCAGCAGCAGGAGCACCGGGCGCGGACTGGCATCCCACCCGACAATCCGTGTCCGAAGCGGCCGCGCCCAGTTGACTCAACCCGCTTTTTAAGCCATGTTGACCAACTTGACGCCATTCAGCGCGCGACCCAGAAAATGAACCAAACTGGAGCAAATGAAGCGACAGTCGATATGGGGCGTGTGGTCGGCGAGGGATATAGGGCCGGTGGTGGCTGCCCTGAAACCACCACACAAGCGACCGTTTTCCGAGGATCGAACGGAAAAATTCGAACGGCATTTCCACAACTTCCGACGCCCTAAGCCATGCAAGTTTTTCCCGACTACATCTCCAAGTTGAACTACTACTTGCACGTCATGAGCGATGACGAATTGGATGATTTCTATATCAACGACCTCGAATGCCGCGCCAAGCTGTTTGATGCAATGAAGACTGAATTCGATCGCTTCGGGCCGGAGAGTCAACAAAGGACGCTAGATGCCATTGGGTTCATCCTGTCATCGGGCGACATCGAAAAGTACTGGCGCGCGGTGGTGCCTCATGAGGTACCCCTAGATGAAGTGGAAGACAAGCCGGGCTACTTGCGATCGCTCTACGAAAAGCTAACAGGGCGTACGCCGTCGCCAAGAGACTTCGGCTCCGATGTGGAAATAGTTTATGGGCGTCACAGCATTGATGTTCGCCTTTAATACACGGATCGCGTCCATGGTTCGGTGTTTCTGAGACCTACGGGCTCAGGCCAGTTGTGTCGTGAAGACCTCGAGGCTGCCAAATGGCAGCAGGCCGCATCACCACCCGCGTCGCCGTTCGCCTCGACGGTCAAGGCCGCAGCACTTCCGCTACGACGCGCTGGGCCGGCGCATTGCCAAGCGATCCGGGGACGAGGCTACGCTGTTCGGCTGGGACGGCGACATGCTGGCCTTCGAGAGCACGCAGAGCACCGAGGGGCAGCAGGAGTGGGCGTGGCGCGGCGACAGCGTGCACTACATCCACGAGCCCGGCTCGTTCGTGCCGCTGCTGCAGATCCGGCAGGCTCATGCTGTCGAACTGAGCGGGACGACGGACGTGAAGGCGCTGATGGCCGGCAACGGCGGGCGCTACGACATCGAGCAGGACCCGCTATGGAACGGGCAGCAGCAGAGAACGCCGGAGGCCTTCGCGAAGGAAGAGATTGCGTTCTACCAGTGCAATCACCCGGGCACGCCGCATGGCTCGATCCACTGGGCTTGTCTGGAAAACCTCTTCCTGCTCCAACAAAGGTCAATTGAATTGGCGGCAATGAAATTGACAATCACCGTCTAAAGGATGCGGAAAAAAGATTTGCCCCTCCTCGAATATCCGTCTTGCACAGTTGCTGCCCATGCGACGCAGCTCAGCAGACGAGAGATAACTTCCCCAAAGCTACAGGCCTACCGAAGGCAGCCGAAACTGTTGTATCGGGCACTGCAGGGGGCATTAGAAATGCCGGCTTCGATGTCATTGAAGATCCAGCAAATAAACTCTCCATTCACGCCCGGATTATTCATCCCAATGGTATGGACGGCTTTAGCGATGAAAATCTTAAAAGCCTTTCTGAGGCGCTAGGAGAAACCACAAGATGTCCGCGATAGTAAAGTTTTTTCTCAAAAACCCTGAGAAAAAGAAGATGGGCGAGATCGTTGTGATATCTCGAGAAAACATGCTCTTGCTCGGCAATTTTTTGCCTACCACGGAGTTTCAACCTTGCGAAGAATTGTTTCGAGAGTTTGAGTGTGCAGTAAATGATCAGCTATTTAAAGAGGTAGAGCGTCTGGAGGAGGCTATCCAGGGGCTTAATTTTTATCTAACGGATTCACCATTGGATGAGAATATATTCGAAATAGAAGATCTTCAAATCATGAAAGATGGAGTGAGTTTTCGATTGAGATCAAGTTAGTCTTGATGTGCCAAACTCAAATGAAGATGTCAAGAAAGATGACTGAGGATTGGCTGAGATAGCGACACACTGGCCTTCGAGAGCGTGTGTAGCACCGAGGGCCGGTGGGAGTGCTTCCGTTGCGAGGAAGGAATAGGCCATGAATCGAGCTGAGAATTGAAATGAAATTCTCATATCGGATAAGCAAGTATCTCTACTTGGATGCCAGCGGCTCCTTGCGCTCTGGTGACAATGAGTGGACCAGTTTTCATGATGTTCGCGCCGCTGTTGCAGATCAGGCAGGGGCGGGCAATTGCATTGAGCGAGACGAGGCCCTAATTCATGCAGATCTTCCTCGACTACATCCATGAGATGTACTACTACTTGCTATCCATGAGCGATGACGATCTCGATGATTTCTATATCAACGACGAGAGTTGCCGCGCCAAGCTGTTTGACGCAATGAAAGCCGACTTCGATACCTACGGTCCTGTGAGCAAGCAACGGGTTCTGGAGGCCATCGAATTTCTCCTGTCATCGGGTGATCCCGAACGATACTGGCGCGCTGTGGTGCCGCATGCAGTGCCACTTGATGAGGTCGAAGACAAGCCGGGCTACCTGCGCGCGCTCTACGAGAAGTTGGCGGGGCATGAGCCGCTGCTACGAGACTTCGACTCGGATGTGGAATTGGTCGATGCCATCGGGCCGCACGGCATCGATGTCAGGCAATAGAAGTCAAACGCGCAAAAATCGGCGGAGTCGAAGACCAGTCCCCCACACACGGCAAGACAACGACCTTCAGCGACGACGCGCTGGGCCGGCGCATCACCAAGCGCACAAGCGACGCAGTGACGTTGTTCCGTTGGGACGGCGACTCGATCCATGACGACACAAAAATTTCCTCGCTACATCCACAAGATGTACCGCCACCTGCTCGCCATGGGCGATGACGAACTCGATGAGTTCCACATCAACGAAGAGCCTTGTCGCGCCAAGCTGTTCGATGCAATGAAGGTGGACTTCGATAGCTTCGGCCCAGTGAGCAAGCAAAGGGTTCTGGAAGCCCTGGAGTACATCTGGTCGTCTGGTCAGATCGGGAAGCTCTGGGGTTGGGTAGTGCCGCAAGCAGTGGACCTCGATGAAGTTGAGGACAAGCCTGCCTACTTGTGTGCCCTGTACAAAAAGCTGTCTGGCCACGAGCCGCCCCAAAGAGACTTCGGCCCGGATGTGGAGCTGGTCAAGAGCGCAGGCCCGCGCGGCGTCGACGTGCGCGAGTAGTTCTTCCGTTGCGGCCAAGAAACAAAAAACCGCCTGTCACCCAGCCGCTGAAGCTGGGTTGCCGGTAGCTTTGTATCCACGCGCCCCGACCCCAAGGAGAAAAGGGTAGAGCGCGCGACGGCACCGCCCCTGCGCTGCAGATAATCGAAACATGATCGCGCTCGATTGCTACTACAGCCTCTCCTCCCCCTGGGCCTACCTCGGCGGCCCGCAACTGCAGGACATCGTGCGCCGCCACCACGTGCGGCTCACGCTCAAGCCTTACGACTTCCAGGCCGTGGTGCCGCAGACCGGCGGCATTCCGCTGAAGACCCGGCCGGAGCCGCGCCGCACGTATCACGCGCTCGAGCTGGCGCGCTGGAGCGACTACCTCGGCATGCCGCTGAACCTGGCGCCCGCGCACTACCCCAAGCGCGCGCCGAGCGACCCGAACTGGAACAAGTACCCGGGCTGGATGGTGATTGCCGCGCAGCTGCAGGGGCTCGACGCGCAGCCGCTGTCGCACGCGCTGCTGCGCGCGCTGTGGGCCGAGGAGCGCGACACCTCGCAGGCGGAAGTGCGCATCGCGGTGGCCGACGAGAACGGCTACGACGGCGCCTCGCTGCAGGCGCTGGAGCAGGCGGCCGACACGCTGGCGGCCTATCGTGCCAACAGCGCGGAGGCGGTGGAGGCGGGCGTGTTCGGCGCACCGACCTTCATCCTGAACGGCGAGCGCTTCTGGGGGCAGGACCGGCTGGCGTTTCTCGATCGGGCATTGGACAAGCTGCGCCAAGCCAGCGGCGGATAATCCGGGGATGCGAATCCGCTTTACCAAGATGCAGGGAGCCGGCAACGATTTCGTCGTGCTGGACGAAACGCGCGGCACGTTGGGCCTCAGTGCCGCGCAGTACCGCTTCCTGGCCGACCGCCACTTCGGCGTCGGCGCCGACCAGATCCTCACCGTGCGGCCCTCGCCCGCGGCAGGCATCGACTTCCAATACGTCATTCACAACGCCGACGGCGGCGAAGTGGAGCAGTGCGGCAATGGCGCGCGCTGCTTCATGCGCTTCGTGAGCGAACACAAGCTGACCGAGAAGACCGAAGTGCGCGTGCAGACGCTGGCCGGCGTCATCGAGCCGCGCATGGGCGCGGACGGCCGCGTGACGGTCGACATGGGCGCCCCCGTCTTCGAGCCCGAACGCGTTCCCTTCGATACCGCCGGGCTCGATCCGCTGCATGACGGTGCATGGCAGAAGTGGCATCTTGCGCTCGGCACGCGGGCAGGCAGCGCTATCGTTTCGGTAGCGGTGCTGTCGATGGGCAATCCGCACGCGGTGCAGGTGGTCGACAACGTCGACACCGCCCCGGTGGCCGAGCAGGGCCCGCAGATCGAGCACCATCCGCGCTTTCCGCAGCGGGTGAACGCGGGTTTCATGCAGGTGGTCGACCGCTCCAACATCAAGCTGCGGGTGTTCGAGCGCGGCGCCGGCGAAACGCTGGCCTGCGGCACGGGCGCTTGCGCGGCGGTGGTGGCGGGCATCCGCCTCGGCCTGCTGGAGCGCCGGGTCGACGTGCAGACGCACGGCGGCATCCTCACGATCGAGTGGCAGGGAGAAGGCCAGCCGGTGCTGATGACCGGGCCGGCCACCACGGTCTTCGAAGGCGATATCGAGGTGCCTGAGCTGCCATGACCCACTTCACGAACAACAACGACGCCAAAAACGCCATGAATCCGATCACCGAAGACGACATCGCGAACTACCTGGCGAACACGCCCGACTTCTTCGAGCGCCATGCGCAGCTGCTGGCGCAGGTGCAGCTCACCAGCCCGCACGGCAACCGCGCCGTGAGCCTGCAGGAGCGCCAGGCCGAGATGCTGCGCGAGAAGATCAAGGCGCTGGAGCACCGCCTGATGGACATGGTGCGCCACGGCACCGAGAACGTGGTCATCGCCGACCGCCTGCAGCGCTGGACCAAGGGCCTGCTGACCACGCGCGACCCGCGCAGCCTGCCGTACAGCATCGCGGTCGACCTGCAGTCGCTGTTCCTGGTGCCGCAGACGGCCATCAAGGTGTGGGATTGCGGCAGCGAATACCTCAACGAGGCCTATGCCCAGTGGGTGAGCGACGACGTGAAGGCGTTGGCCACTTCGCTGACCTCGCCTTACTGCGGGCTCAATTCGGGCTTCGAGGCGGCCAACTGGCTGCCCGAGCCGCAGGCGGCGATGTCGATCGCGCTGATTCCGCTGCGCCCCGACGCCGAATCGCCGGCCTTCGGCCTGCTGGTGCTGGCGTCGCCCGACGCGCAGCGCTTCAACGCCGAGATGGGCACCGACTTTCTCGAGCGCATCGCCGAGCTGGCGTCGGGCGGGCTTTCGCGGCTGCGTCCTTGAAACGCCCGCGCTGGTTGCGGCGGCCCTGGCAGGTCGCGCTGGCCGGCGCGCTGCTGGCCGTGGCGCTGGCGTATGCGGCCATCGGAGCGTTCATCTGGTCGCGTGCCGAAGAGCTGCTGGCGCATCCGCCGCAGCGGCCGGCTGACGCGGCACTGGTGCTCGGCAGTCGCGCCTATCTCGACGGAAAGCCGCACCCGTGCCTCGCCGGCCGGGTCGATACGGCATTGGCGATGGCGCATGCCGGCGTGGTCAGGCAGCTGGTTTTTTCGGGCGGCGTCGATTCAGAAGACGGCCGCACGGAGGCCATGGCGATGCAGGAGCACGCCGTGGCGGCGGGCTTTGCCGGGCCGATGTTGCTGGAGCCGGCGTCGACTTCCACGCGCCTGAATCTTTCGCTGTCGCGCCCGCTGCTGCTGGCGGCCGGCGTGCGCAGCGTGGTGATCGTGTCGGAGCCGTATCACCTGTGGCGCGTCGAGCGGCTCGTGAAGATGAGCGGTTTCGACCAGAGCTTCGACGTGCAGTACGCGGCGGCGCCCACGTCGTGCTGGCGGGCGCTCGGACCGTTCTCCAAGGGCGCATTGCGCGAGCCGGCGGCCATCATCAACAATGCCGGCCATGGCTACTTGTTCTAGTGCGCCCCCAGGCTTCGCGCACTTCGTGTCGCTTCTCCGACCCCATCGCCGGGGGCAATACCTGCGGCCCGGCGAAGCCGGTTCCGCGGTATTCCTGAGCCATGCCCCGCGCTGAGCAAATGGACTGGATCGAGAAATACCTGGAGCACGTGCGCGTCGAGCGCCGGCTCGCGGCGCGCACGGTCGAGCTCTACGCCTTTCACCTGCAGGCCCTGCGCGACCATGCGGCCGAGGCCAGGCTGCCGCTGGACCGCGTGCAGACCGCCCACGTCCGACGCTGGATGGCGCAGCTGCACAGCGCCGGGCGCGAGCCGCGCGGCATTGCGCTGGTGCTGTCGTGCTGGCGCAGCTTCTACCGCTGGCTGGGCCACGAAGGCCTGATCGGCTTCAACCCTGTGCAGGATGTGCATGCGCCCAAGGCCGGCAAGCCCTTGCCCAAGGCGCTGGGCGTCGACGACGCGGTGCGCCTCGCCGAGCTGTACGACCCCGAGGCCGACCCCTGGACCGAGGCGCGCGATGGCGCCATCGTCGAGGTGCTCTACGGCTGCGGCCTGCGCGTGAGCGAGCTCACGGGACTCGACGCGCAGGCGAGCGGCACGGCGCGCGGCTGGCTCGATCTCGATGCGGGCGAAGCCAATGTGCTTGGCAAGGGCAGCAAGCGCCGCATCGTGCCGATGGGCAGCAAGGCGGCCGAGGCGGTGCGCGACTGGCTCGCGGTGCGCGGCGACTGCGCCGGACTGGCCACCGCCCGGCTGCGCGACCCGCAGGCCGCGGCCGCGCTCTTCATCAGCGCCAAGGGCCTGCGGATGTCGTCGCAGGCGGTGTGGAAGCTGCTGCGCGAGCGCAGCCTCAAGGCCGGCCTTGCGGCGCCGGTGCATCCGCACATGCTGCGCCATTCGTTTGCGAGCCACGTGCTGCAATCGAGCAGCGACCTGCGCGCGGTGCAGGAGCTGCTGGGCCACGCCAACATCGCGACCACGCAGGTCTATACACGGCTGGATTTCCAGCACCTGGCCAAGGTCTACGACGCGGCACATCCGCGTGCCAAGGCCAGGCCCGAGAACGACAAGTAAGCAAGCAACGAACAATGAAAACCCTTCGCCTCAAACCCGGCAAAGAGCGCTCGATGCAGCGCCGCCATCCCTGGGTCTTCGAATCCGCCATCGCGCGCGGCGGCGCCGACTCCGGCGAGACGGTGCGCGTGGAGTCGCACGACGGCGCCTTCCTCGCCTGGGCGGCGTTCAGCCCCACGTCCAAGATCCGCGCGCGGGCCTGGAGCTTCGTCGAAACGCAGCGCATCGACGCTGCGTTCTTCGCCGCGGTGTGCGCCCGCGCCGTGGCCGCCCGCGGCCTGTTCGACCTGCAGAGCGATGGTGTGCGGCTGGTGCACGGCGAGGCCGACGGCCTGCCGGGGCTGATCGTCGACTGCTACGGCGACACGCTGGTGGCGCAATTTCTTTCGGCCGGCGTCGAGCGCTGGAAAGATGTGCTGGCTGACGCACTGCTCAAGGCTACGGGCCTGAGCAAGCTCTACGAACGCTCCGACGCCAGCGGCCGCGAGCGCGAAGGCCTGAAGCCGGTCACGGGCTGGCTGCGCGGGGAGGGCGCCACCGAAATCACGATCCGCGAGCATGGCTGGAAGCTGTCGCTCGACATCGCCACCGGCCACAAGACCGGCTTCTACCTCGACCAGCGCGACAGCCGCCAGCGCTTTGCCGAGCTGGCGCAGCATCGGCGCTTCCGGCGCGTGCTGAACTGCTTCTGCTACACGGGCGGGTTCACCGTTGCGGCGCTGGCGGGGCTCAAGGCCGCGGGCGCGCTCGAAGGCGCGGAGCTGGTGTCGGTCGATTCGTCGCAACCCGCGCTCGAGCGCGCGCGCGGCCATCTCGCGCTCAATGGCTTCGAAGGCCAGGGCATCCAGGCGGAGTTTCTCGACGCCAACGTCAACACCGTGCTGCGCGAGTTCATTGAACAGGGGCGTACCTTCGACGCCATCGTGCTCGACCCGCCGAAGTTCGCGCCCACGGTGGCGCACGCCGAGCGTGCTGCGCGGGCCTACAAGGACATCAATCGCCTGGCGCTCAAGCTGCTGGAGCCTGGCGGCGTTCTGTTGACTTTCTCGTGCTCGGGCGGCATCAGCGCCGACCTGTTCCACAAGATCGTGGCCTCGGCGGGGCTCGATGCGGGCGTGGACGGCTACATCGCCGAGCGCCTGGGCGCAGCGCCGGACCATCCGATGACCATCGAATTCCCGGAAGGGGAGTACCTGAAGGGCCTGGTGGTGGTTCGAAAGCCAGCCTGAAGCCGGCTTGACCCTGCCAACAACGCAACTCAGTGGCACTGGCTAAACTGCCGGCCACGCCTTTTTCGCCCCTTTTTTCCTGTTTTCCGCTTCCGGAGCACTCCCTTCATGGCCCTCATTCCCGCGACCATCCTCACCGGCTTTCTCGGCTCGGGCAAGACCACGCTGCTCAAACGCATCCTGACCGAAGCCCACGGCCAGAAGATCGCGGTCATCGAGAACGAGTTCGGCGAAGAGAACATCGACAGCGACATCCTCGTGACCGAGTCGAAGGAGCAGATCGTGCAGATGAGCAACGGCTGCGTCTGCTGCACCATCCGCGAAGACCTGCGCGAGGCGCTGCAGCTGCTGGCCGCCAAGA